>Ga0206877_10030_pt1 | contig 46013 bp, 47 predicted proteins | sample Alteio_BWOrgCont_7_FD_152623 | JGI IMG/M metagenome (GOLD analysis project Ga0206877, IMG submission 152623) | Enriched cells from forest soil in Barre Woods Harvard Forest LTER site, Petersham, Massachusetts, United States -... | ecosystem: Environmental > Terrestrial > Soil > Temperate forest >...
ATATGGTTGACGGTGAGGGGGCCGATGGTTTGCGTGGGCTGGACGATTTCGGAGAGGGGGACAAGCCCATTCGTAGAGGCGCGGATGTAGAGTTTGGAGAGGACGCTGGGATCCTTATAAAAGCGGGGAAGGGTCTCGACGATGACGTCGTATTGGTTGATCTCCCCATTGATCAGAGAGATCTTGTTGTCGGAATAGGCCCAGCCCAGATAGTCCTCGATCGCTTGAGCCGTCACATTGTAGTTCGAGGCTTTATCGCGCAAGATTTGGAAGTTCCATTGGGGTTGTTGGTTGAGAAGGTCGCTCGATACTTGGCTAAAAGAGGGGTCGAGGCGCATCCGGTTGGTAAGGAGTGTGGAATAGCTGTACAGCGTTTTCCGGTCGATGCTAGTGAGGGAATATTGATAGAGCGCTTGCGAGGTAGTGCCGACAGTCAGGTCGATGAGGGGAAGCGGAGAAAGATAGACATTGATACCGGAAAATTGCCTGTATTTGTCCGTGAGCTCGTCGATCGCTTCATTCATCGGGAGGCGGTCTTTGAAGGGCTTGAGCTTTAGGAAAAGGATGCCTTGATTGGAGTTGGAGTAGGAGCTGATCGAAATGATCGATTCGATATTAGGGTCTGCGATGCCTACCTTGGATAGGTCTTCATGGTATTGTTTCATGAGGAAGGGAGATGTTCCGTCCCTTGCTTGGGTGAATCCTTCGATGTAGCCGACGTCGTCGGGAGGTAGAAGGTCTTGGGGGATGTGATTGTAGAGGAACAAGGAGCAGACGATGCTGGCCAGGCCGAGGGCGATCATAAAGATTCGATGCTTCATGGCCCAATGGAGGCAGGGCTCGTAGATTCGTTTCAGCCATTCATTGACGGCATCAGAAATGCGCTCCATGCGGGTTTTCCGCTTTTCATCATAGGGGCTGACAAGGCGGCTCGCGATCATCGGAGTGAGAGAAAGGGAAATGAACCCGGAAAAGAGGACGGCGACGATGATCGTGACGGCGCATTCGCGGAAGAGGCGGCCGATGATCCCTCCCATGAAGAGCATCGGGATGAACGCAGCGGTCAGGCATAGGGTCATGCTGAGGACGGTGACGCTGATCTCTTTTGCGCTATTGAGGGCGGCTTCGAAGGGCTTTTCTCCCATTTGCACGTGGCGGACATTGTTTTCCAAAACGACAATGGCGTCATCCACGAGAAAGCCGATCGAGAGGGTGATGGCCAAAAGGGAGAGGATGTCGATGCTGAAGCCGAGCAGATACATGACCGCGAAGGTGCCGAAGATCGACATGGGCAAAGAAAGGATGGGGATGATGGTATTGAGGGCTTTCCCGAGGGAAAAGTAGATGATGGCGATGACGAGAAGGAATGCGATGACGAGAGTCAATTGAACATCGTTCACTTCCTCGTGGATCGAGTCGGATTGATCGTAAATCGCTTCGATCTTGAGGCTTTGAGGCATCTGGGGACTGAGTTCTCCGATGACCTGTTTGATCTTTTCAACGATCCGGACTGTGTTCATGCCGGGAAGGCGCTGGATCGCGATGACGATGCAGACTGTATCGCTGTCTTTGGTCACGTAGTGTTGGAAGAATTTGTCGTTTTGGACGCTGTCGAGGACGCGGCCCACGTCTTTGATTTTGACCAAGTCGCCGCTCTCGTTTTTGATGATGATCTCTTCATAGGGACGGGCGGTCATGAGCTGCCCGTCGTCTTCGATCGTATAATCGTCTCTCGGGCCGAACAGAGTGCCGAGGGGCTGGTTGACGTTGGCTTGATCGACGAGCCCCACCAATTGGTCGAATCCGATCTGTTTGGCGGCGAGTTTTTCAGGGTCGACTTGGATCCGGACGGCATAAGGGGATCCGTAGGTGATCACTTGAGCCACGCCGTCGACCATCGCAAGGCGCTGGCCGAGGATGGTATTGCCATAATCATAGAGGGCGCCAAGGGTCATATTTGGGGATGTAAGGACGTAATAGAGGATCGGAGTGGCCGCGGGGTTTACCTTTTCATAGCTAGGCTGGTTGGGAAGGTTCGATGGGAGGTTAGGCTGCGCCCGGCTGATGGCGGCTTGCACATCGGTCGAGGCGGCATCGATGTCGCGGTCGAGCGCGAAGGTAAGCACGATGGTGGTCGAGCCGGTGTTGCTGGATGAAAAGACCGACTGGATCCCTTCGATCGTCATGAATTGCTTTTCGAGGGGGCTCGCGACTGAATTGGCCATCGTGTCGGGGTTCGCTCCAGGATAGCTGACCGAGACTTGGATCGTGGGCAAATCGACGTTGGGCAGGTCGCTCACCGGAAGTTTGAAATAGGCCAATGTCCCGAAAAAAAGGATCGAGATCATCACGAGGATGGTCATCACTGGGCGGCGGATAAAGGGTTCCGATAGATTCATAAGCTTCCTAAAGGTCCTTCGCCTTAGGTACGAAAACTTTAGCGCCGGAATAGAGATTGATCTGTCCTTCGGTAATGATTTTTTCCCCGCCTTTAATCCCCTCGAGGACGATCACGTCATTCCCTTCCCTTTGCCCCAGTTTCACATTGCGCTGTTCGACGGTAAGATCGGGTTTGACTACGAAGACGATCGGCTCGGAGAGAGTCATTTGCACTGCGGTAGAGGGGATGACGACAGCATTCGGGAGGGTCGAGAGGATGAGCCTCGTGCGGACGAACTGGCCAGGCCAGAGTTCTCGTTTCTCATTCTCGAAAGTCGCGCGGAGTTTGATCATGCCGGTATGAGGATCGACCCTGTTGTCGAGCATGAAGAGGATGCCTTCGAAAGTTTCCTCGTCGAAATTGTCATAGGCCGCCATCACTTTGAGCTCTTGATTCCTGTAAGCGCGCTGTATCTGGGGAAGCTGGAATTCGGGGATCGAAAAGGTGACGTAGATCGGGGCCATTTGATTGAGGAGGATCAATGGATCGGTATTTCCATCGGGCGCCGCGACCAAATTGCCGTAATCGATATTCAGGATGCCGAGCATCCCGTCGATTGGAGCGTAAATCCAGCAATAGTCGAGATTGATCTTGGCATTGTCCAGCGCGCCTTGGTTTTGCTGGACAAGCGCGGCAGCCGATGCGAAGTTCGCTTGGAGCGTCTCATAGTCGATCTGCGAGTAATATTCTTCTTTGGCGAGGATCTTGTATCGTTTGACCTTCTCTTCTGCAAGCGCGAGATTGGCAAGATTTTGCTCAAGGGCGCCTTGCGCTTCTTTCAAAGCCGCCTCGTAGGGTTTGGAGTCGATCGTGAACAAGAGATCTCCCTGTTTGACTTCTTGCCCTTGCCTAAAAAACACGCCTGTCAGCTCTCCTTCGATCCTCGAACGGATCTGGATGCTGGTGATCGATTCGACGTGTCCTAGCGTTTCCAGAAATAAGGGCATCGATTTCACTGCGGAGGTTCCGATCTGGACCGGATAGGCGGGAGCGGGCGGAGGAGCTTTTTTCGAAGCGCATGCCGTCAAGATCAAACAAAGAATCCACCCACACCTTCTCCTCAACTTTGTACAATTTTGTTGCGGCATCTCCGAGAGAATCGCTGGCAAATTTTTCATTTTTCCGCTCATAATACCAAATCGAGCTCTCATTCCGTTTCCTCATTGGGGGTTGCGCAGAGCGAGCCTGTCGCATAAGCGATCTTCGCGAGCGAGACAAACCAGTTTCTTTGCGAATCGGCTTTCTTCGCCCGGGCGTCGGCGAGCGAGCTTTGGGCCGACATCACATCGAGGATCGTCATCGTCCCCGCTTTATATCCCGTGAGAGCGATATTGAATTCCAGCTCGGCCGCTTTGAGATATTCTTCCGAATCGGTCAGGTTCGATGCCGCTGTCTTCACTCCCATATGGGCTGTCGCCACATTCTGGATGAGGGTGAGTTCTTTTTGAAGCATCTGCGCCTTAGAAGTTTCGAGATTCGCCTGCGCGTTTTTGATCCCGTTCTTGTAATAGAATCCCTGGAAAAGAGGGAAACTCAAATTGAATTGCGCTGACCAGTGGGGCCCTTGTTCTTGCTGTCCGTTTTGGAACCAGTAGTGGCCGATGTCCAAGAAAGTGCTGATGACCGGATAGACGGCTCTTTTTGCGTTCAATACGAGCGCTTCTTTCGATTTTACATTGGCCTGGGAGGCCAGAAAATCTTGTCGTTGACTCTGGGCTTTTTCAACAAGGAGTTCGATGCTTTCCAGCATCGGGTTGGCCAAGACCTGATCGGGGAGCGGCTGGACTTTAAACGGGACGTTCGCAGGCAGGCCGAGGTCGACAGCCAACTGTGCAAACGCATTTTCGACATTTTGTTTTTGGCTCGTCAGGTTGATCTTGCTTTGCAGATATTGAGTTCTTGCCTGTGCGACATCCCCGAGCGCGGCTAATCCTAGGGCGAAACGCTCATTGGCTGCATCGAGCGACATTTGGGCGTTTTCCAAATTGGCCTGGTTGGATCTAAGCAGGGTTTGCTGGTAGAGATAGTTGTAGGTGTCGTCCATCACCATTTGGATAATGCTTTGGATCTCTTGGTTGTGGTTCATGTCTGCATAGTAAAGCGCTTCCCGCGCTGCCATGGCGGCAGAAGAGCGTTGCCCGAAATCGAAGAGGGTATAACCTAGGGCGACGTCGGGTCCCGCCTGGGTCGTATAAAAGGGGGTTGGAGAACTAAGCCCCGGTGTCACGATCACTCCGGATTGGGCGGCATTACCGGCTTGCGAAATGGGCAATCCTCCCGGAGAAGCGGACCCGCCCGATGCGATCGTGCTTCCCTTAATGCGAAGGTAAGTGCCATCGAATGCAATGCTCGGATAAAAAGGGCTGAGCGATTGGCTGTATTTGGCTGCAGCGGCCCGCGCCATAGCCCAAGTTTGTTTGGTTGACGGATTGTTTTGAAGAGCGATATCGACGAGCTCGGCCAGGTTCAACTCTTCCGAATCGAATGATGGAGGAAGGACGGTCTGGCAATATTTCGATGAGACGAGGCAGTTGCCTTTCAAGGGAACCCATGTCGAATAAGGGGTCTCAGGCGCTAATGAAAACGGGTCGGCGATTTCGCTGATACAGCCGCTCAAAACCGCAATGCCAATGGAAACCGGAATGATTCTCTTCAACGCCATGCCTATGGAGTGTACCGAACCCCTTCTAAGAGTTATTTAGGGGAATGGGGAAGAAAGTGCAAGAGGTTCATTGAATTTTTCTACGGAGGAGGTCGTTGACTACTTGAGGCGAGGCTTTGCCGCGTGTAAGTTTCATGACTTGGCCAACGAGGAACGCAAATGCCTTATCGCGGCCTGCTTTGAAATCCGCAACCGATTGAGGATTCTCGGATAAGACTTGATCGACGATAGGCTCGATGGAAGCGGTGTCGTCCATGGGCTGATAGTCGGGGTTTTGCCGAACGATCGCTTCAGGGTCCATCCCGGGCGATTCGACCATTTCATCCGCCACATCTTTTGCGATGCGGCTGGTGATTTTGTGTTGGTCTATCATTTGTACGAGTTTAGCGACATGTTGGGAAGGTATGCCAAGATCGATCAGGGTTTTTCCTTTATCTTTCAGGCGGCCGGCAAATTCGACGGTGATCCAGTTGCAGAGCAGGCGGGGATTTTTACATATCGCGTTTGCCTCCTCGAAATAATCGGACAAGGCTTTTTCGTTGATGAGGGTAGATGCGGCGTATTCGGTGAGGCCCAGGTCGGAAACGTATCGCTTGAAGCGATTGTGGGGAAGTTCGGGAAGCGCATCGCGGATCTTGTCGATATAATCTTCCGTGATGAGGAGCGGGGGAAGGTCCGGCTCAGGAAAATAGCGGTAGTCATCGGCGCTTTCTTTTGTCCGCATCAAAACGGTTTGTTTCAAGTCGGCATCCCAACGATAGGTTCCGGGAGGGATCAATTCTAGAAAAGGGCGGTGAGGGTGAGAAAGATACAGGGCGATTTGGCGGCTCACCTCTCCCGCAATGGCCATCTCGAGGAAAGAGAAGGAATTCATATTTTTGATCTCGACGCGCGGGCGAAGAGCTTGTTCTCCTTTCGGCCGGACGGAGATATTCGCATCGATCCGCAAACTTCCTTCTTCCATATTCCCGTCGCAAGCATCGACATACAAGAGGATCGCCCGGATCGCCTGAGCGTAGGCCGATGCTTCCTTAGGAGAATGGATGCAGGGCTCGGATACGATTTCGATCAAGGGAGTGCCTGCGCGGTTGTAATCGATGCCGGCAAAGTTGGTAAAGTGCTTGAGCATTCCCGCATCATCTTCGAGGTGGGCGCGGTTCACTTGGAATGTTTTGGTTATTCCTTTGACGTCTGCGGAGACGGCCCCTCCTCGAATCAGGGGGCTTTCGAATTGGGTGATCTGAAAATTGCGGGGGCTGTCAGGATAGAAGTAGGATTTTCGGTCGAACGTGCTGAAGTGGGAGATTTTTCCGCCGATGGCAAGGCCGAATTGGACTGCTTTGCGCACGGCCTCCTTGTTGAGCAGGGGCAGCGCTCCTGGCTGGCCTGTGCAGATATAGGAGATGTTCGTGTTCGGTTCGTCTCCGAACCGGTTCGGCGCCATACTGAAAAGTTTAGAGCGGGTATTCAACTGAGCATGGATCTCGAGTCCGATGACGGGTTCCCAGAGGTCGTAGGGCAAATCTTTCATTCTCTTACGGCTCCTCATCCGCGAATGCCGGCGGGACGCCGGCCAAACGGGTGGCCTGCTCATAGGCATACGCATAGCGCATGACGGAAACATCGCACATTTGAGGTCCGATGATCTGGATGCCAAGAGGGAGATGCTCGCTGTCAAATCCTGAAGGAACGCTGATGGCTGGCAAGCCGGCGAGGTTGGCTGGAACGGTGAAAATATCTTGGAGGTACATCTCGACCGGATCGTGGATGGCCCCTGCTGCGAATGCTCCGGAAGTTGCGACAGGCATGATCACCGCGTCGCATATCTCATAGGCTTTTTCGAAAGCGTCGAGGATCAAAGAACGGATTTTTTGCGCTTTTTTGTAATACGCATCTTGAAATCCCGCAGAGAGAACGAATGTGCCGAGCATGATCCGCTTCTTCACCTCGCGCCCGAATCCCTCTTTCCGGGAGAAGTCGTAGATCTGCTCGAGGTTTTTTGCTGAAGGAGATCTGACGCCGTACCGGATCCCGTCGAATCGAGCGAGATTCGTCGAGGCCTCGGCCGTCGCGAGAACATAGTAGACCGCGATCGAATATTTGAGGATGTCGAGATCGATCTCGACAGCCGTTGCGCCCAGAGAACGCATGATATCGATAGCGCTGAGATAATTTGCCTGTACCTCCGGTCTTAAATTCTCAAGGAACCGATTGGGAATGCCGATCTTGATATCCTTGAGATCCTGGGTCAGCTTATAGGATTCAGCGGGGAAATCGAGCGAAGTGGCGTCGTAGGGGCAGGAGCGTCCGATCGTCTCCATTACAAGGGCAGCATCGGCGACAGTCGTGGCAAACGGTCCGATTTGATCGAGGGAAGAGCCGAAGGCCACGAGTCCATAGCGGGAAACGCGGCCGTATGTCGGTTTGAATCCGACGACTCCGCAAAAGCTTGCGGGCTGCCGGATCGATCCGCCTGTATCGCTGCCGGTTGCCAGGAGAGCAAGCCGCGCGGAAATCGCCGCCGCAGACCCTCCCGAAGATCCTCCGGGAACCCGCGTTAGATTCCATGGGTTATTGACGGGAAAATAGGCCGAATTCTCATTCGAAGAGCCCATAGCGAATTCATCCAAGTTGGTCTTTCCGATCAGGAGGGCGTCTTCTTCTTCGAGCAGCCGAACCGCGGTCGCGTCGAAAGGGGCTTTATAATTTTTGAGGAACTTCGATCCGCAGGTCGTGATCTCTCCTGCGATATGCATGTTGTCTTTGATAGCGATCGGAATGCCGGCTAGCTTGCCGAGCGGCTTGCCGTGGGTTCGCTTCTTGTCGAGCGCTTCGGCTTTCAGGAGGACCCTTGGACCTAGTACGCTGAGAAACGCTCCCAATGCGGATCCATGTTTTTCGATCCGCTTCAAGAAATGCTGAGCGATGTTCTGGGCGGTTACCTCTCCTTTCAGGAAAGCATCGCGCAATTCGATGGCAGAGAGATAGTGCATTCGGTTCATTGTGTCTTCAAAACCGGGGGCACCCGGATCATCCCTGCGATTTGGTCTGGAGCATTGGACAGGAACTCTTCCCGGGTCAATAGAGTTTCGGGTATGTCCTCCCGCCATCGATTTCCGGTCATTCCGTTCAGGACAGAATGTTTCGAGGCGCCCTTCTCGATCTGGACTTCGTCGAACTGCGCGAAATATTCGATTATGCGCTTGAGGCTGTTGAGGATATCGGCTTCCTCGGCCTCATCGCATTCGATCCGGCAGAGCTTTTTCAGGTGCTCAAGTGTCTGTCTATCAAAATCTGCCATAAATAAATGAATATTGTACTATATTTCCTGTTTAAGACACAAGGGTTTCCATTTTCTAGATGACAATAGAATGTGGTTGTATTACTATAAAATTAGATTGCAGGAGGCTTTTTGTATGAGATGTTTCGGTTTTATTGCTTTATTGTTAGTAGTTATCGGGGCTTTAAATTGGGGCCTTATTGGATTTTTCCAATACGATCTCATTTCGGATATATTCGGAGGCATGGATGCGTCTGCCGCCAGGATTGTCTATGGGATTGTCGGACTAGCCGGCATTTATTGCATCAGTCTTTTGTGTCATTGCTGCTGCTGCAAATGCGGCCCGAAGTGCTCCTGTAAGAAAAAATAAAGAGCATGCGCATTTTGATTTCGGGGGCCTCCGGATTCATCGGCAGGTCTCTTGTTTCTTTTTTCTCAGGGAAGCAGCGGGAAGTCGTATCGCTCTCCCATGAGATGACTGCGTCCGGAGAAATCTCCTGGCGGACCGGCAATGGATCGTCCCTCGAAGATTTCGATGCAGCCATCCATCTTGCGAGCGAACCTCTTTCATTGGCGCGCTGGTCTGAGGAAAAAAGACAAAAAATTTTTGTTTCCCGCGTAGAAGGGACTTCTTCCCTTGCCCATGCCTTGGCTCGGCTGCGCCGCCCTCCTCCCGTTTTCATTGCCGCTTCGGCTGTCGGTTTTTACGGCAACCGAAAAGAAGAGTTGTTGGACGAGAGGAGCGCGCCCGGCAAAGGTTTTCTAGCGCATGTTTGCAGTGCATGGGAGCAAGGGGCGCGATCGCTCGATAGCCGGGGCGCCCGGACAGTGCAAGCCCGTTTCGGAATGGTGTTGGGACTGAATGGAGGGGCTCTTGCAAAACTCGACGGTCTTTATCAGCTGGGCCTAGGAGGAAAACTATCTACGGGAGAGCAATGGATCAGTTGGGTTGCGCTGACTGATTTGGTCTCTGCCCTGGATCATATTCTCCGGTCGGAGTCGCTCCAGGGTCCTGTCAACATTGTCTCTCCTCACGCGGTTCGTCAGAAGGAGTTCAGCCAGAGGCTTACGCAATTCCTACATCGCCCCGCATTTTTTCATGTGCCCGCATGGCTTCTCCGCCTACGATTCGGAATCATGGCCGATGAACTTCTCCTTGCAAGCGCCCGAGTCGTCCCTCAAAAGCTATGCGGTTCGGGATTCCGCTTCAAGTACCCCGATCTAGAAGAAGCCCTTCATGCGATTTATTCCTCTTCAAACTATCGGAAATTCTAACTGGACTTTGTCCATTTCTCGCCACTGCGCGCCTCTGGATATTTGCCCAGGCGCCCAGTGGCGAGAAATGGACAAAGTCCAGTCTAAGAGACTGTCTACGAATTTCGTTTACTTCGTAGACAGTCTCTAAATTTGCTTTGTTTTTTATTGACAATTGGTTTGATATTTAGGTAGACTGAATATTTTCAACAAGGAGTCTACCTGTTATGTTGTCAATCGCCGCAATCGTGTTGCTCGCAGCGACAAGTCCTATCGATTCAGAAGATTTAACCCTTTCTTCCGAAGAAATAGATGCGTCTGAAATGGAATTGGTATTAGAAGAACAAATGGAAAGCGATCTTCAAACCGCAGAAATCGGATTCGATGATTCCTTTTTGAGCGATGAAGATGTAAGGCTGCTAGAACTCGAAGAATAATCTCGAAATGCGACGCATCCCGGTTAGAGACTGTCTCTGAGAGTCTGATCATTTTCTTTTCCTATTTGCGTTAATATGGCCCCTTGGCTAGTTATTGGATAAAACGCAAGATGTGCATAGGGAGGGTAAATGATAGGCGGAATCAATCCCTGGGCGACCATGTGGACAAGCCCCCGATCTACGATCAGGACCATTGTCAATGTCAATCCGAAATACGGAGTTTTCTATCTCGCTTGGATTTATGCCCTCCAGACCTACCTTTTTTTAGCCAGCTATTGGTCTTTTGGCCTTACGTTTTCTTTCTACTCCATCTTGCTTGTTGGAATTGTTCTCTCTCCATTGATCGGATGGGTTTGGGTCTATTTCACGGGGTGGATCCTGTACTTAACTGGCAGATGGATGGGCGGGAAAGCTTCCATGGCCCATTTGCGCACTGCCGCTGCCTGGTCTAAACTCCCTTCCGCGATTTCTCTTCTTATGTGGCTGATCCTCATGATTGCAAGCACGGACCTTCTGTTCGTCAACGGCGTTTCAGGGCCTTCCACTCTTTTTATCAACTTCATCCTTTTCATCCTCGGGATCTGGTCCCTGGTTCTCTTGCTTTTATCTGTGCAGGAGGTGCAGGGGTTCGCCATGACTCGCGCCCTCTTGAACATTTTTTTCTCTTGGTTCATTTCTTGGATTGTCTCATTTCTTGCATTTTTAATTCTTAGGTTTGCTTACATAAGCATTTAAATTTATTCATTTTGGTTTTTATTTTTCTTATTTATTGCGTCTTAATCATTTTTAATTTTATGATTAGCTTGAGCGCGCAAGGCGTCCGGTGCCTCTAGCCCCCTGATGAGCTACAGGCAACTGAGCACGCACCGCAACTTCGACCTTGGATCATGGGAACATGATCTAGGTTGAAGAAAGTGGGTGCTAGAGGCACCAGTAGTCTTGGGTAGTGAAGTATGAATCCTTGGATTTCAATTTGGACAGAGCCGCGGATGACGATTGCCAAAATCGTCAGAGAAAATCCCAATCGCGGGCTATGGCTTCTGGCTTGGATCTATGGATTTTTATCCATATTGAATTGCAGCCAATCGCTAGCTGTAGGAAACCATATTCAGTTTCTCTGGATCCTTCTCTTTTCGGCCGTTATTGCTCCCTTTTGGGGGATGATCGTGTTTGCATTCTGGAGCTGGGTTGTGTATCTGATCGGCAAGCTGCTAAAAGGGCAAGCGAGCTTTTCTTTTGCGAGGGCGGCGTTTGCTTGGTCATGCGTCCCTCTGGTCGTCAACATTGTCCTTTGGGCTTTGTTGATCGGGGTATTCGGCGGTTCTCTTTTCCAGGCAACCCAACAGAGCGTCGGGCCGATGTTTCTTCTGATGTTCGTCTTGATCGCAAAAGTCGTGGTCATGATCTGGTCGCTTGTCATCTACATCAATGCCGTAGCTGAGGTCCAGCAGTTTTCCATTGGGAGGTCGATTGCTAATATCATCTTGGCATGGCTTGCGATCGGAATTGCGCTCGGGCTTATTTGGGTAGGGATAGGATTTTTCATAAATCCGTCTCTCAGCCCCTCTCATGCTGTACTCAATTTAACTTTAAGGATGCAATTATGAAAAAAGAATCGGTCAAAAAAATCGGCATCTGGCTTTTGGCGATCGGCCTTTTGGTGGCCCATATTTTGTTCCGTTCTTCGGCCCATGCTGCAACGGTCGATCCTTGGAAGGAATTCTTCTCGCATGATGGAGGCTGTTCGATCTCTTTCCCCGTCCAGCCGACTCTTGTTCAGCAATCTTTGAGAGTCGCCGACGGACAGAAGCTCTATTATGACATCTACCTCGCTCCTTTCGAAGACAAAGGGGTGTTCATGCTACTCATCGCGACCTACCCGCAAACTTTATCCGGGGGACATGAAGTAGCAGGGTTGGAGGGGTTATTGAAAGGAATCGTAGGGCATAACGTCGAAAATAAACTTGTTTTCGCCAATTTGGTAGACTACGCAGGCCATCCAGCGATGAATTTCCTTGTCCAAAGCGTCTCCAATTATTTTAGGGGCCACGCCTTGATGTCGGGCAACAAGCTGTTCCTGATCGCAATGGAAGGGCGGAAGACGGAACTGGATGAACCTACATTCAAACAGTTTCTCGAATCTTTCAAGCTGTCGAAATAATACCAAATATCAGAGCCAATTGCAAAACTCGCGGGACCAACAAAATCGCCCTTTTAAGCCATTTTGCCTCCTTGTGGCCGAGCCCTACTTTGCTCAAAGTTGTGCTCGGCCACAAGCTAAAGGGCCTACGGCCCAGGCAAACTGGCTGAAAATCATCGATTTTTCTGGCGCCGGGAGTTTTGCAATTGCCTCATCAGAAATAACGATCCCTAATGGGCCGTATTCGAAGATTTTTCTTTCTTTCGAATTCGCGAATATTTTAAAATTTTCTATGTCATTTAGCCTTTTTGAGAAAGCTTGCAGGTATGTTGAAATGATTCAGTTTTTAAAGAGTAGATCTGTTCTTTTTTTTATCATCCTCCTTTTAGGCATCGTCAGTACTCCCTTCTATCTTTCCTCTCAAAAAAAGCATCGGACGCTTCTCGTCGTTGGCTGTGCGCGAAGCGGGACTACATACATTTCAAAAGTCTTGAAAAAAAGCGGACTCCGGATCGGCCATGAGAAAATGGGCAAAGATGGAATCAGCACGTGCGAATTGACTGGGAATCCAAAAGAAGGCTGCTGGAAAGGCCGCTGGGGTATTTGCCCTGAAAACTATCATTTCGCTCATATTTTTCATCAGGTCAGAGATCCTTTGAATGTGATCGCTTCCACCTACATCACGGAAAATCTAGACTCCTGGTATTTTATCATGAATTATATTCCTGAGATTCACATGCAGGATTCCCATTTGGTGAAGTGTGCAAAGTATTGGTACTATTGGAATCTAAAAGCAGAAAAGATGGCTGAATGGACCTATCGGGTCGAGGATCTCGATCAGAAGTGGGAAGAGTTTGAAACTCGGCTTGGAAGAAAAATTTCTCGGGATTCTATAGAAAATACACCGAAAAATACCAATGGGCGTAAAACTCACCCCTATGAATTTACTTGGGAAGATTTACAAAACGAACTGGATCCCGAGCTCTATCGAAATATTAGAGATCTAGCCGCAAGATATGGATATATAACGGGTACTCAAAACCCGTAATCGAGGGTTGCTCCTGCATAAGGGGCGCCGCCAAGTTCGGTATATAGGCCTTGCCTCCCTTGTTGGTTCTTGATGTAGAAATTCCCTCCGAAACTGTATCCAGCATAGAGTTGGATCTCCAACCACAAGAATTGTTCGTAAAGAATGTTAAATTCAGTGCCGATCGTCGAATAATTGAAAATCGACCTGGGCTGAGGCTCATGGCTGCCGACGCGAAACCTCTCCTTGAGAGGGCGGCCTTTGAGGGAGAATCTCCAGTTCTTGTCCAGTTTGTATTGGATCGAATACGTAATGGGGAAAACTGCTTCGAACAGCCAATGCTTATTCGGAGCCCAATCGATTCCGATGATGGGATATACGGGGGCTCCCTCCATTCCCACGGATCCGAGAACACCGACGTGATAACCCCATTTCTTATGGAGTGCGTATCTTCCCCACATCAGGAGCGTAAATAAACCATAACGGGAGGGGTCCGAAAAATGCTCCAGGTCGAGGTTGTAGTCGCCCCGCATGATCCATCGCCAGTCATCCAGTCCTGTGGTGTAGAATGTGAGGCTGAGTTGGGCGTAATAGAAATGGGTTTCATCGAATTTTGGATTTTGGTTCCAGTCCAGAGTGAAGTTATTGAATTCGATGCGGGGGAAAAAATAGGATTTCCGATTCATCGGAACCAACATACTTAAGAACGCGGTGTTCTTTCGGAAGTAGAGATGGCCGCTATCGCCCGATTCGACATCCGCTCCTCCGATCCGGATGATATTGCCCCCGATGTGCAGGGGATGAATATCCCAATAAGAATAAGAGAGAGATTCTTCTTCCTCGCCTAGCAGGAGCAATGGTAAAATCCCGCATATTGCTAACTTGACTAGTCTGTTCATCCTATGGCCAAGTTTCAATCATAAAAAGGTGAGAATATTATTTCAATTGACAACGACGCTCAGGCAGGAAGATATCCGATCATGCGGGCGTATTCTCGCTCGCGCTGATGGAACTCGAGCTTTTCAACGAAAGTTGCGGCCCTTCCGTCTTGCTCTCTTTTCGCCACGGTGAAATGATGCGTGGCAAAACGGGCGACTTGAACAAAATGGGTGACGCAGAGCACTTGCCGTTTTTTCGAGAGATCTTTCAATTTTTGACCTAAGACAGCCGCGGTTTGACCTCCGACATTGCTGTCGATCTCATCGAAAATCAGGCAGTGGACGCTTTCTTTTTCCGATAGGACGACCTTGATTGCGAAGAAGAGCCTGGAGAGTTCCCCCCCGCTGGCGCATTGTTCGAGCGGCAGGGGATTGAGGCCCGGATTTGCTGTAAAAAGAAAGTGGATCTCATCGATGCCATTCGATGAGAGAAGTTTGGGAGTGATCTGCAGCTCGAACTTGGCATGGGGCAGGTTGAGGCATTTCAACTCGTCCTCCACTGCTTGCTTCAGCATTTTGGCTGCAATTTGCCGCTTTTCCGATAAGCGTTTAGCGGCGGCGGCGGTCTCTTCCTCCAGTTGTTTCAGTTGATCGGAAAGAACCATCCGCTTTTCGTCAAGGCTAGCGAATCGATCGATTTCGACGGCAAATTTCGCTTTGTTCTTTTGCACATCTTCCCAGGACGGACCGAATCGCCGTTTCAAGGTTTCGATCGCGGCGATCCGGCTTTCGATGAGAGCGAGCCTGCCGGGATCGGCTTCGAGGCGCGAGACATAGGAACGCAAAAAATGTTCGGCTTCATCGAGCTCCAAGGCGGCCGTTTTGATGGTTTCGGCGCAAGGGCGGAGAGGAGAGTCTAACATTGCGGCTCTATCCAATAAGTGGGCAAGATGTCGGATATGAGGAGCGAGGCTCGATAGGCCTTCGGTTGCGCCTGCGATTTTCTCGGTCAATTCTTGGGTATGGGTCAGAAAAAGATGGCTTTGATTCAAGCTTTCCTCTTCTTCTTTTTTATGCCAGTTCGCTTCTTCGATTTCTCTCAAGCTCGATTCGGCCCATTCGAGATCGCGGCTCCGATTCATTTCGGAGGCAATGGCCGATTCGAGCTCTTTTTTCACTGCGCTCATTTCCATAAACGCATCTGAGATCATGGCCGATTCTTTTTCCAGACCGGCATAGGTATCGAGAATTTTCCTCTGTTTTTCTGGTAAACAGAGTTCTCCCGAGCTGCTTTGGTCTACCATTTCTAATAAGGGGCGCATCAGTTCCCGCAAAACACTCACGTTGACTAGGTGGTCCTCAATGAAACAACGACTTTTCCCGGAACGATGGATTTCTCGGCGGACCGTAAGAGGTTCTCCAGGGGGGGGGAGGATCGATCTCGCCAAGGAGCTCCTTGGGAAATGAAGCCAGTTTCACTTCGGCGATTCCGATGGCGGCGCCAGAGCGGATCCATTCCGCGTCGGCCCGTTCTCCCGCCACCAGGCGGATCGCCGTGAGGATGGCCGACTTGCCCGACCCGGTCTCTCCGGTAAAGATATTGAGGCCGCCGCTGAATTCAATTTCGGCATTTTCGATCAAGATCAGATCTTGGAGCTTAAGAAGCTGAATGAAAACCGGGTCTTGTCGACTTATACTCGACTTTGCCCAATTTTGTGGCGGCATCTTCGAGAGAGTCGCTGGCAAATTTGTTATTTCTTTGCTCATGATGGAGTTTTATGAAAGGACATCGTTCATCGTTTTAAAATGAGTTTTCGCCACTTTGCCGAGGATTTCCGCTCCGTATTTAGCAACCAGCTTCTGTCCGGCGTCCACGACTTGCGCAGCGGCTCCTTTGGGAAGGGGAAGCCCATATTCTTGGCTCAAAGTTTCCAAGCCGTCAAGAAATCCGGCCCTAGCGAGGATCGAAGCGGCGGCGACTACGAGGTCTTCTTCTCCGCGCACTTTCTGCTTGAGATTCACCTCGATCTTCTTTTGCTTCAAGGCGTTTTCCATCACATGCTTATCCGCGAACTGGTCGAGGAGCGCCTCTTTGCAATCGGTCTTTCGGATCACATCTTCTAGCGCCGCAGCATGGGCCCAGCCGAGCAGTCGGTTGAGGTTTTTGAATTTTCCGTAGAGTTCGTTATATTTTTGCGGGAAGAGACGGATGACAGTGTAGGAATAGGCAGAACGGATCTTCGCGGCGATTTTTTTGACCGAATCGTCGCTCAAGCGCTTGCTGTCCTTCACTCCGATCTTTTGCATATTCTTGATCCCTTCGCCATCGGCGAAGACAGCGGCGACGCAAAGAGGACCGAAAAAATCCCCTTTTCCCGCCTCGTCCATTCCTATATGAGGCGCGGTATCGAGGTGCGCTTCGGGATGAGAAAATTGGAATTCCTGCAAAATTTCCGGCTCGAGGTAGAATTCGATGAAGGGCTGCATTTCCTTTCCCTGCACTGTCAGGCTGCCCGATTCGTAGAGCGTGCAGGAGATCCCAGGTTTTTTTGCGGCAAAGACCGTATAAGGCGGACGGCTGATCTCGAATCCTTGTTCGATCAAGTCGTTTTTGATTTTGTCGGCTAACTTGAGATCGATCTTAGCGGTGAAAGTTGCGGGCGTCATGTTTTTGATTGTATGAAGTTGGAGGGAAATGTTCAACTTGATAGAATCACCGCTTCGGAGGAACTATGAGTGAAAAGCTGGGCGGCCATTTCCGCGCTAAACGGGAAGAAATGAACCTGACATTGAAAGAAGTGGAGAACGCGACATCCATCCGGACGCTCTATCTGCAGGCGATCGAAGAGGGGAGGGTCCAACAGTTCCTTTCCCCGGTCTATGCTCTTGGATTTATCAGGCAATACGCTCAATTTTTGGGCTTGGAACAGGAAAAGCTTTCCAAAGAGTTTCCGGATGCCTTCCGTTTGTCTCCTGAAAGGCAGGAATTTTCCTATGGCATTGGCACGCTTGAGAAAAGAGGGAATCCCCAAGGCGGTATCCGCTGGATGCCAAATCTGATGTGGGGCGCGCTTCTTCTTATGCTAGGCGTTTCCGCTTGGTATTTCGGCAAGTGGATCGGCGCATTCTAAAAAGTACCTACCAGAGCCATCTGCAGGATATTTTGATGGGTCCAATGATTGACTGAATTTTTTTGGAATCGACACAGGTACTGGATGCGTCCTGTAAAGTTGCCATTGATGGCAATCATAAAGCCTCCCGCGAGCCGGTCTTCATTGAAACCGTTTCTTTGGCGGATAAAAATCTCGTTTTCTACAAAGGGATTGATCCTGGAGTATGCGAAGCTCCAAGGCATGATGAAGCGGAGCCGGTTCCGATAGACCCAATGAGATGGATTGGAATCGATAATGGAATACATGAGGCGGTTTCGGTCGCTCAGAGTCCAGGTGACGGGCCATAAAAAAGTGGCGTCGATCAGTGGCAAATAGTGAAATTCCCAATGGTTCGAGACTACGGGATACCGCTGGAATTGCTGACGATAGCCGGGGGCCAAATAAAACCACGGGACAGGCAGGTAAGCGATCTGAGCTTGCATATAGGTGAGGAATAACTTCGATGCCGTATCCCCCCATCTCGCTTCCGCTTCGGTCAAGGTAAACGCTTTCGGCGAAAAATAGTTCCAGAATTCAGTTCGGGCCCAAATTTGGAAATCGCCGTTTTGATCGACAAAAGCGTTTGCGAAGAAGGGAAGGAACAAAGCGAGAAATTTATAGCGCATTCAACGACAGCTTGCTTCCATTTTTTCAAGTTCTTTTGGGTACATATGACTGGGCTTTGTCCAGTATGAAAAAAAATTATAAAAATAGCAATTGCTGAAACGGGTTCAGCTAAGTATATTTCTGGAAGGAAATATACTCTTCCTTTATGGTCGAAAGATATGGATGCATTGGGCGACTATTCAATCCAAAAAGAATTGGGACAAGGCGCTTTCGGCGCGGTCTATCTCGCTGAGCACCGGTTTATCAAGCGGCATTTCGCTTTAAAAGCGATTCCTGAAACGATTTGCCAAGATCCGTCGTTTGTCCGCCGTTTCGAGGCGAATGTCGCCAACATCGCGGCTCTGGATCATCCGAACATCTTGAAAATCCACAATGTATCGTGCCAGGATGGCCGTTATTTCGTCGTCACTGACCCCATCGTCGACTCGATGCAAGAGACGATGAATCTCGATCGATTTCTTCAATTGAGAGGGAAATCGCTCTCTGAAGAGGAAATAGAAGAATTGCTCAAGCAAATCGGAGCAGCCCTCGATTACGCCCATCAAGCCGGGATTGTCCACGGATCATTGAAACTCACCAATATCTTGGTTCTTGCGGCAGATAAAGGAGTGCGCCTGCTTCTCTCCGATTTTGGTTTGACCCGTTTGATTGGAGAAGGAGTGGCGCTCTTGCGCCTCTATGAGCAGATCGCCGCCGCGGTTTTTCCATCGGCAGGGGTCCATGTGGAACAATCGGCAAGAGCCCGCAATTTTCTGAGGAGCCTCGCATTCTTGGCTCCCGAACAGAAAGAAATAGACGCGGCTCCAGCGGAACCCAAAGCGGACGCCTATGCCTTTGGAGTCTTGGCCTATTTCATGCTGCTCAGAAAAATCCCCGAAGGGTGTTTCGATCTGCCCTCCAAGCTATTGCCGGATTACAAATTCCATTGGGATCTTTTGGTCAGCCGCTGCCTGCAGAACAATTCGAATGTGCGGCCTCAAAAATTGCTCTTGGCGATGCACGAATACCTCCGGGCGCCTCGCACGGTTTCCAAAGAAATGGTCAGCCTTGGAGAGGTCGAAGGAAAAATCGAGAATATCAATCAGATGGCCTTCGAGTTTCCTCAAAAATCGGAAGCGGGCGCAGTGTCTGCGGAATCGACGCCAAAACCCATTCTAAAGCCTCAGGAAATCTCAAGACCGCAGTATGAATCGGATCCCGGCGCGATCTTCCATCAGCAGACGCTCGTTTCCCATTATACTCCGACGAAAGTGGAATCGAACGAGATCGAACCGCTCCTTACGGAAATGGTGGTGATTCCCGGCGGATCCTACTTGCGCGGCAGCACCGAAGGCGCCCGCGATGAGATGCCTCGCCACGAAGTCAAACTTCCCAGCTTCGCTCTCGATATTCATCACGTCACGAACGAACAGTTCGTCCGCTTCCTCCAGGCGATGGGAGGGGAAAAAGACCACAACAACAACGATATCATCCGCCTTCGCGATTCGCGGATCAAGCGGAGCGCCGGCAAAATCATCATCGAATCCGGTTATGCGAAACACCCTGTAGTAGGCGTGACCTGGTACGGCGCCATCGCTTACGCAAAGTGGATCGGCAAACGGCTTCCTTTAGAGGCTGAATGGGAAGCGGCCGCATTGGGCGGCCATTCCGATTGGCTTTTCCCGACCGGTTTGAACGTTGAAAGGGGACAAGCGAATTTTTTCAGTTCGGACACGACTCCGGTCATGAGCTATCCGCCGAATTCATTCGGCCTTTACGATATGGCGGGCAATGTCTACCAATGGTGCCAAGATTGGTATGCTTACAATTATTATGATGCGTCGGCTCTCGAACCCGAGCGTCCCGCTGGTCCTCCTCAGGGCGTTTACCGCGTCCTTCGCGGCGGCTGCTGGAAAAGTTTGAAGGAGGATATGCGCTGTTCCCATCGCCACAGAAACAATCCCGGCGCAGTGAATGGGACCTATGGTTTTCGCTGCGCGGCTGATGTCGTATGACTTCTATCCTATTCGTTTGCATGGCCAATATCTGCCGCTCTCCCGCTCTCGCCGCGACGCTCCGACATCTGGCCGCCCAAAAAGGAGTCGCGGACCGCTTGAAAATCGATAGCTGCGGCATCGGATGGTTCCATGTAGGGCAGCATCCCGATCCGAGGACTTTCGAGGCGGCGAAGAAAAAAGGGATCTTCATCGACCACCGCTCCCAGCAATTCCGTGAGGCGTTTCTAGACGAATTCGACCTGATTTTAACTGTTGATTCGATGATTGCCGAACAGATCAAGCTCCGAGTAAAAAAACCAAGCCAAGCATCCAAGGTCCGGCTCGTTACCGATTTCAGCACGAAATTCAGGGGACAGCCCATGCTCGATCCTTATTACATGAATGGTCCAGGATTTGACGATATGATGGAAATGGTCATCGATTGTTGCGAGGGGATCTTGAAAGAACATGGGATATAGAGGATAAGGTCGGGTGTCTCTCTCAAAATTTTTGTTGGATTGGAGCTTTTGTTTTATTTTATTTTTTACTTTCTTGGGAAATCTCATCTTGGTATTCTCTCCAAACTTAAAAAGAGGCTAATTCATGGTTAGAGCAACCGCCTATTCCTCGATGCGGCAGCCAGAAAACCGATACCCGAATACGAACAGCGTTCAGAATCCTATCGGGGGGTATGAACGACATGGAAAAAAATACGACACGGCTGTTTGGAAAGGCGGAGCGCCTTCCGCAAAAAGTGGAGCGATGACCGTCAGCCGCGACGATCAAGACCCGATCCGGGTTCGTCTCGCTGCCTTGGAGCAAAGGCAAGAGTCCCTGGAAACGACCTTTAAAATCTGTACATTCGTATTCTTGACGGTCGGCTTAGGATTGCTTGTTTGGAATCGGGAGGCAGTTCAGACTGCGGCAACCGAGGCCTATAAGAATATGCCCACCTGGCAGGAGTTCAAAACTGCGGTCGGCGTCAAATGGACAAACCTCTTTAAGTGATCGCCGCCGCCATGAAACTCCTTCTTTCGAAACCTAGGGGATTTTGCGCAGGTGTCGAACGGGCGATCGATACGGTAAAACGGGCTCTCGAGCTTTGGGGCGCTCCGATTTATGTAAAACACGAAATTGTCCACAATAAGCATGTCGTCGAGGAATTGAAACAGAAAGGGGCGATCTTCATCGAAGATCTTGCCGATGTCCCAGTCGGAGCCAGGCTCATCTATTCGGCTCACGGGATTCCTCCCTGGGTGCGAGAAGAGGCCCGAAAAAGAAAGTTGATCGAGATCGACGCCACCTGTGGGCTTGTTACGAAAGTTCATTCAGCCGCCAAGCGGTTTGCCGACAAGGGCTATCATGTGATCCTGATCGGCCACAAGAAACATGTGGAAACGATCGGCACGGCAGGAGAGGCGCCTGAATCGACGACTATCGTCGAAACAGTTGAAGATGTCAAAAAGCTTCCGTTCGGGCGCGAGCATAAATTGGCTTACCTGACTCAGACGACCCTCAGCTTAGATGATGTCAAAGACATTGCCGAAGCGCTGCTCCACCGCTATCCCAAAATCGAAACGCTGCCCAGTTCTTCTATCTGTTACGCGACGACAAACCGCCAGATGGCTCTTCGCGAGATTGCAAAAGATGCGGATCTCGTCCTTGTCGTGGGCGATCCTAGAAGCTCCAATTCCAACCGGTTGCGGGAAGTGGCGGAAAAACGGGGAGTGAAGGCTTTTCTCATCAATGGCGAAGGAGAAATCCGGCCCGAATGGCTTGACGGCGTCGCCGTGATCGCGATGACCGCCGGCGCGTCGACTCCGGAACCGGTCGTCCAACAATGCATCGAACGGCTCCGCCGCCTTGGCGTAACGGCGATCGAAGAAGTTGTGTATACAGAAGAAGACGTCTTTTTCCAACTCCCCAAGCAAGTATTAGGGAGTGTACCGTAAAGATTGCTTCATCGCTTTTTTGGATTATTTTGGTCGCTTTTCGACTTCAAAATTTGGGGGCAATTCTGTCCAATTCCCGCTTTTTCAGGTTGTTTATGAGGGTTCGATAGCACGTTTTTTTGCCCAGCGAAATGACAGGCAACAAAATGCCCTGTCCCGATATCTCTCGATTGCGGCTTTTCCTGGTAGCACTTGGCTGCGGCAAACGGGCAGCGGGGAGCGAAAGGACAGCCGCCCGACAAGGAGAGAAGAGGAGTAGGGTTGGATGGGCGCATGGATGCCCGTTTTCCATCTATACCACGATCGGCCAAGTCATTTGAAATTTGTTTCGGCATCTTTTGCGCTCCAGCGCGCTGTTCGATCTCATTAACATTATGCAAGTTGGATTCGATCTCCACAGTGCTACTGGAACGCAAAATCTTGCCGCCCAAATTCAAAGCATTTGACCGATCGTGGTATAATCTCGGGATCGAAGAGAGAAGCAACTGCGTGTAGGGATGCGAGGGGCTTTTGTAGAGATCTTCCACTCGGGCAGTTTCGACGAACTCTCCTTGGTACATGACGGCGACGCGGGTGGAGATATGGCGCACCATCGCCAGATCGTGGGCGATGAAAAGATAGGTGAGGCTGAATTCTTTCTGCAACTGCAAGAGAAGATTGACGATTTGAGCTTGGATCGAGACGTCCAAGGCTGAAATCGGCTCGTCGCATACGATGAAGTCAGGGTGCAAGGCGAGTGCTCTTGCGATCCCGACCCGCTGTCTTTGCCCCCCGCTGAATTCATGGGGGAAGCGTCCTTTTGCGCTTTGTGGCAGTCCAACGAGATCGAGCAGTTCGTCGACGGTGGGTGTTGCCCGGCGATGGATCGTGAGCGGCTCGTTGATGATATCGCCGATCGTCATCCGAGGATTGAGGGATGCAAATGGATCTTGGAAGATCATCTGCATTCTAGAGGGAAGGCTCTTTACGAACGGTTGTCCTTCGAAGAGAACTTGCCCGGATGTAGGGGGGATGAGTCCGAGCAGCATCCGGCCGAGCGTCGATTTTCCTGAACCGCTTTCTCCGACAAGACCGAGTATTTCACCTCGATCGAGCGCAAAAGAGATGTTGTTCACAGCGGCGAGCGTTTCTTTGCCAATTTTATAGATTTTGGTCAGTTCGCGCGTTTCAATCATACAGGTTCGTTCGTCGTTCATGAATAGGGAAGTTCTCTCCAACAAGCCGCCGATCCGATAAAGGGAGGTTCCTTTTTGCAAATCGGCATTGCATAGGGACATCTCTTTGCGAAGGCACAGCCTTGCGGCGGGGCTAAAAGATTCGGGGGCGTTCCAGCAATCGTTTGCAATCGTTCTGCGCGGGGTCGGTCGAGATGGGGGATAGAGCGGAGGAGCATCTGCGTATATGGATGGCGGGGCTGGGAGAGGATTTGGCTGACCGGTCCTTGTTCGACGATTTTTCCGGCGTAGAAGACTAAAACCCTCTCGCACATTTCGGCCACGACGGTCAAATCGTGGGTGATGAGAAGAAGGCCAGTCGCGGAGCTTCTTTTTTTCAAGACATCGAGGATTTGCGCCTGTACAGTGACATCGAGCGCGGTCGTCGGTTCGTCTGCAATGAGAAGACGGGGCTTGGCTGCTAAAGCGATCGCGATCAATACTCTTTGCCGCATCCCGCCGCTCAGCTCATGAGGGTATTGGTTCAGCCGCTCTTCGGGTCTTTGGATTTCCACCTCGCGCAAAAGCTGCAAGGCCCGCGTCTTTGCTTCTTTTTTGCTCGCAATGCCATGAAAAATAAGTCCCTCGGCCACCTGAGCGCCGATGGTCATCGTCGGATTGAGCGAGGCCATTGGATCTTGAAAGACCATGCCGATTTTCAACCCGCGGATCTCCCTCATTTCCCGTTCGCTTTTTTCCAGAAGATCGACCCCATCGAACCGGATTTTCCCCTCGATTTTGGAAGCAGGGAGGAGACGGAGGATCGACTGGACTGCGGCGCTCTTGCCGCAGCCGCTTTCGCCCACGATGCCGACAGCCTCTCCCGAGTTCACTTCGAATGAGACGCCGCGCACTGCTTGAAGTTCTTTTCCATAAAGGGAAAAAGAAACGCGCAAGTTATCGACTTGGAGAAGCGTCATCGCCTGAGCCTTGGGTCCAATGCATCGCGAAGGGTGTTGCCGAGCAAGTTACATGAGAGCATCGTCAAAGTGAGCATCGCGGAAGGAAAGAGGAGCCGCCACGGATAGTAGCGCATCGCGCTCAAGCCATCATTGACCATCACGCCCCAGCTCGCAGCGGGAGCTTGCACGCCGAGCCCTAAAAAGCTTAAAAACGCTTCAGTGAAAATCGCGGTCGGCACCGTAAGGGTGACAGCGGCGATGATCGGGCCGATCGCATTGGGGATCAGATGTTTAGCCAAGATCCGCGCATTCGACGCCCCATTCAATCGGGCGGCCACTACATAATCGTATTCCTTGATCTGGAGGATCTGGCCTCGGACGATCCGCGCCATATTGATCCAGCCCGTGCAGGTCATCGCAATCAGGATCGTGGCGATCCCGCTTCCTCGGATCACGGTAAGCAAAATGACCACCAGAAGATAAGGGATCGCATAGAGGATGTCGCAGATCCGCATCATGATTTCGTCCAAGCGGCCGCCGGCAAGCGCCGCTACAGAGCCCCAGATCACGCCGAAGATCATATCGATGAGCGCAGCCGCGATTCCGATAAAAAGGGAGATCCTGGCTCCCCACCAGATCCGGGTAAAGAGGTCGCGGCCCAGCTCGTCGCTGCCGAACCAAAACTTAGGTCCGGGAGGCGTGTCGTGCCATTCAAGATGGATGTCGTAATAAGAGTAGGAGGAAAACAATGGGCCGAAGATTGCCATAGCTCCGATCGCCGCCAGCGTCCAGAGAGCAAAGAGGGCAGGCCGGTTCGAAGAGAACCGCCGCCAGGCATCGCGCCAAAAACCGGGAAATTCATGTTCCATGCGCTTCCCTCTTCTTTTGGATCCGGATTCTCGGATCGAGGAGCGAATAGGCGATATCGACCAAGAACATCGCGATCATTAGACCTGTGCTGAAAAAAACGGTCAACCCCAAGATCATCGGGTAATCTCGACCATGGATGCTGTGGATCATCCATTGCCCCAAGCCGGGGATTGCGAAAATCCTCTCGATCATGAAACTACCTGTGAGGATCTGGGTCGCTACAGGACCGAGATAGGTGATGACCGGCAGGATCGCGTTCCGTAGGCCATGATGCAAAGCGATCCGAAAGAGAGGAAGCCCTTTGGCCAGAGCAGTCCGGATATAGTCTTGCTGCAGCACCTCGACCATATTCGAGCGGGTCAGCCGGGCGATGAAAGCGGTGGGAAGGGCGGCCAAGGCAAAAGTAGGCAACACCCCATGGGCCAAAGATTCGAAACGGGCCACAGGAAATACATGGAGTTTCATGCAGAAGACAAATTGGAGAAAGCTCGCAAGAACGAAATTGGGGACGGAAATGCCGATCGTCGAGATGACCATCGCGGCGGTATCATGCCACCGGTTCCTTTTCATGGCGGCGATGGTCCCGAGGAAAATCCCGCTGGGGATGGCGACGCATAGCGCGGATAGGCCGAGAAGCGCCGAGATGGGGAATGCCTCCCCGATAAAGTGGCCGACGCTTCGTCCATGATAGACCATCGAAATCCCCAGGTCCCCGTAGAACAGCCCTTTCAAATATTTGATGTATTGGGTCCAGAGGGGCTGGTCGAGCCCGTAATAAGCATACAGCGAGCGCATGACCTCTTCCGGGATGACCCGGTCTCCGATGAACGGATCCCCCGGGATCGCATGCATGAGGAAGAAGGTTCCGGTTACCACGACCCAGAGAGAAAGGAGAAGGATCAAGGATTTTTTGAAAAGGAATTGAATCATTCCCCTATAAAATATCACATCGAGTATAATTTCGGGCATGTTTGACCGCACCGTTGACTTTCGGAACAAATTTCACTTTACCTCTCTTGGCTGCGCCAGGAACCTGGTCGACAGCGAGGTGATGATCGGCATTCTGCTCAAAGCCGGATACGAACATACTCCCCGTCTCGAAGAGGCAGATTACCTTGTCGTCAATACCTGCGGCTTCCTAGAAGCCTCGCGCCAAGAGGGAATCGATACGATCGACGACCTCTTCAAACACAAAAAAGAAAGCGCCAAGGTCATCGTCGCAGGCTGCATGGTGCAGAAACATAGCGGCCAGATCAAAGAGCGGTTTCCCGAGATCCATTATCTTTTGGGATCCGGCGATGTTGAAAAGATCCTCGATGCCGTTACGGCCGGGCAAAAAGGCGAGGCGGTCACATCCGCCCGCAGCTATCTCGAATGGGGCGAAGTGCCGCGCACTCTTTCCACGCCAAAACATTATGCCTACCTCAAGATCGCCGAAGGATGCAAGAAGCGCTGCGCTTTCTGCATCATCCCTACAATCAAAGGCCCGCTGCGCAGCAAGACCGGGACTCAAGTCCTCAAGGAATTCCGGGCGCTTTTGTCGCAGGGAGTTTTCGAGGTGATCCTCATTGCGCAGGATTTAGGCGATTTCGGCAAGGATCGGCATGAAAGAGGAGCGTTGGCTAAACTCCTTCGCGAAATGCTGAAAGTCGAAAGCGATTTTTGGCTCCGCCTCCTCTATCTCTATCCCGATGAGATCGACGAGGACTTGATTGCCGTAATGAAGAGCGATCCGCGCATCTGTCCTTATCTCGACATGCCGATCCAGCATATCGACGACGGCATGCTGAAAGCCATGCATCGGGCTACTTCAAGAGAGCAAATCCTTGCGACCATCGCGACTTTGCGGCGGGAAATCCCCGATGTGTCGATCCGAACCAGCCTGATGGTCGGTTTCCCCGGCGAGACGGAAGAGCAGTTCCAAGAACTCCTCGCATTTGTCCAGAAGGTTGTTCTCGATCATGTCGGCGTCTTTAAATTTTCCCTGGAAAAAGAGGCCTATGCGGCCAAATTGCCGGATCAGATTCAGGAACATGTGAAGCAGGACCGTTTCGAGCGGCTCGTGGCTGCCCAGCTTAAAGCGACCCGAAAACGGAATAAGAAAAGAATCGGCGGCAAAGTCCGCGCAATCGTCGAAGGCTATCATCCCGAATCGAAACTCCTGCTCCGCGCCCGCCATAGCGGACAATGTCCTGAAATCGACGGACAGATCATCATCAATGACGCCCGGGGCGTAGACGCTTTTGGCAAACTCTACGAAGTGGAGATCACCGACATCGCCGATTACGATCTGATCGGGCGAGTCGTCTCAGCACCACCTACCCGGCAGAAATCGTGCAAGCTCTCCCTCGTCTCAAACTAAAAAAAGGCAAAGAAAAGCCGATCCTCCAACATCATCACTGGATTTATTCCGGCGCAATCTCCTCTATGCCTGAAGAGGGCTTGCTGGCTGCGGTAGAATCTTCCTCAGGCGACAATCTAGGTATTGCATTGATCAACAAGGGACATTCGATCGCGGCTCACATGATCGCGTATCAAGGGGAAACGGTTGAAGCGGCGCTCAAAAGCCGCATCGCGAAGGCCTTTGATCTCCGGCGCCGCTGGTTCGATCCGGACCGCACCAATGCGATCCGCCTCATCAACGCAGAAGGGGACGGGATTCCTGGACTGGTCGTCGATTCCTATGCCGGCGTCCTTGTCCTCCAGATCTCCCATCCCGCTCTCGATTCTTTAAAAGATCTCATCGTCTCGTTACTGATCGAATGCTGCTCTCCTTCCGCGATCTATGAGAAATCGACCTCTTTCCTGCGCAAAAAAAGCGGTATGGAAGAGGCTCGAGGACTTCTGTATGGCGCCGAGCATCCGGAAGTGGAAATTTTAGAAAACGGCCTTAAGTTCGCCGTCGATCTGCAAACCGGACAGAAAACCGGCTTATTTCTCGACCAGCGCGAGATGCGGGCTCTTGTCCGCGAGCATGCCGAAAATCGCCGTATCCTGAACGGGTTTGCCTATACGGGAGGGTTCAGCATATCGGCGCTGGCAGGCGGAGGAGCCCATCTCGACAGCGTCGAGATCAGCGCCCGATGCCGGGAAGCAGTGGAAAAAAATCTCGCATTGAATGGATTGTCCCGCCATCGATGGATCGAGGCCGATTTTTTCGAATTTCTCAAGACTTCCGATCTTGCCTATGATCTCATCATCCTCGATCCGCCCGCATTCGTCAAAAAACGGAACGATATCGCGACAGGGTTTCGCGCTTACAAGGAACTCAACCGGCACGTGCTCTCGAAGATGCCGGCCGGTTCGCTTCTTTTGACCTGCTCTTGCTCATATCACGTCGACGAGCCTCTCTTCCAAAACATTCTGTTTCGCGCCGCCTTGGAATCGAATAGACAAGTTCAGATCCTCAGCCGCCACCGCCAAGCGCTTGACCATCCCATTTCCATCTTCCATCCGGAAAGCTGTTATTTGAAGAGCTTTCTTCTCTATGTTTACTAGTGCTCCTTTTCAAAAGTTTTTGGTGCAATTTCGACGTCAAAGGCGCTGAAATTGCCGAACGCAAGTCCATTCGTATTGCATGAATACGGATTGAATTAATTTATTGAAGATGAAAGAATATAACGATAAAATGGAGGTGTTTTGATGAATTACATTTCTACTGCAATACCAAGGGTTTATGCAACTCCGTCTACCCTGCATCTGGTGAATCAATATCTTTCATGCCCCGCGGCAAAAACGCTAATCTTTTCGAATGCAATTTTCAAGCCTATTTTTATTCAGGAGACAAAGCGAAACATTGCCGATACAGCTATTTATGTCAACGATGAAAATGGGAAGCCAACAACAATGGTGATTTCGATTCCCGAACACAATGGAGTGGAAGATTTGATTTCCGAAATTTTCAATACCAAAATCGATCACATTAACTCGCACTCAAGAATGCTAAAAGAAGCGAAAGCAGGGAATCTTTCGATGAATCAATTTGCTAGAGGTCTCGAAATAGATCAATTAAACCATACTAATGAACACGCTGCATTGAGCAGAGAATGTAAAATGCTCGATCTGCCTTACAGCGCAAACAAAAAAATACAAGATCAGTCGGTTGAAGCAGCACTTTTTGCATTGGATATAGAGTGTCATACGGACAGTTACCGAGCCGATTGGCTCGCTCACTATCGAAATATCTATTGTAGCAAACACCCTGCAGACGCCAATTCCTGCACGACCAAAGAAAGCGACCTTTGCGATCGGAATAGGCTATTAGCATTACCACAAGATAAGATGAAACAAGTCCTAAAGGACCGAATCTGCATGAAATATCCTCAGGCTCATGAAGAGGGGAAGAGACTATATCAGCAGTTTTTCAAAAAGAATTGTCCTCTACTAGCCCAAACACCAGATATTTGTTCAGTTCTAACTTAGCATGGTAAGAATATTCACCTAAAATTTTTGCTATACACCATGAACAAATACTTTGAAGACTAGTTCGTTATTTATGTTGAATTAATTTCATAAAAATGAAATAATGGTGCGATCAAAAAGAGGAGCTTTAATGAATTACATTTCTACTGCCATACCAAAAGTTTATGCAACCCCATCTACCTTGCATCTGGTAAATCAATATCTTTCATGCCCCGCGGCAAAAAAGCTCATCTTTTCGGCTGCAATTTTCAAGCCTATTTTTATTCAGGAGTCAACGCAAGAATTTGGCTACACAGATATTGCTTTCAACAATGCTAATGGAAAGCCAAGAGAAGTGGTGATTTCGATTCCCAAACACAACGAAATGGAAAATTTGATTTTCGAAATCTTCAATGCCAAAATTGATCGCATTCACTCGCAATCAAGAACAGTAAAAGAAGCGAAAGCAGGGAATCTTTCGATGGATCAATTTGCTAGAAGTCTCGAAATGGATGAATTAAGCCATACTGATGAGCACGCTGCATTGAGCAGAGAATGCAGAATGTTCGATCTGCCTTACAGAGCAAATAAAGAAATGCAAGATCAGTCGGTTGAAATGGCACTTTTTGCATTGGATATAGAGTGTCATACGGATACTTACCGAGCCGATTGGCTCGCTAATTACCGAAATATCTATTGTAGCAAACACCCCGAAGACGCCAATTCCTGCACGACCAAAGAAAGCGACCTTTGTGATCGGAATCAACTGGTCGCATTACAGCGAGATAAATATGAAAAAATCCTAAAGGACCGAATCTGCATGAAATATCCTCAGGCTCATGAAGACGGGCGGAGACTATATCGGCAGTTTTTCGAAAAGAATTGTCCCAAAAAACCAGTGGATTCCTCAAAAAAAACAGACGGTAGAGAGCTTTAAATTATTCCCAAGGAAATGGCCGTTTCGGAGGAGGGACGTTCTCGTCCTCTCCACCCATCTGAGGGGAGATTTGGTTGAACAATCCGCCTAAGGGGCCGGCTTTCTTCGAAAGCTGGTTGATGATCTGCTTGCCTGCGACGAGGGAAGCAACCTTAGCCGCGGCATTGTTCGTTTGAAATTCCGGCTTTTGGATCGTCCCACGGATAGGGATCTGCAACACATAGTTGCGAGATAAGCTCTGGATGCCAAGCGTTTGTTGCAGCGTATCGGCAGGTATGCCTAGCCTCATGTTCAGATTTCCAGAAGGAAGCTGCAGGTTTCCCCATGCGCAGAGATGGACGGTGTTTGCAATCAAAGCATCGATGCGGCCCATGGTGAAGATTCCTCCCCTTGCGGAAATATCTACGGGTGTGAACCAGATGACAGCGGTGGATGAGGCAATCGGAGCTCGGTTGAGCATCGCGAACAGCGAAACGAGAGGATGAAGTCCTGTACAGACAAGCTGGCCTAGATTCAGGGTAGCTTGCCCGATTTCCAACCGTTCAATGGCAAATGGGTCGAGAGGGATCGATGCGCCTGCCGTTTCGATACGGAGGGTGATGGGATTTTTGGCTTCGAGCACACGGCCTCCGATCGCTCGGCTTAATTCGGGGCTAAAATTCAGTGTCGCCGTGAATGGTTCATTCAGAAGAAGGGAATCTTGAGCGATCTGTCCTTTAAGGGCGGCTTTGGCATTTGTAGAGGAGAGATCCGCGTCGATATGTCCTTCGCCCTGATTGTAGACAGCGGTGAGAGAGAGGTCGAACGAGGGGCCGAGACTTCCGCTGAGCAGTCCTTTCGCCTTGAGGAGCTGGTCAAAGGGCGCTGATGGCATCCCGCTCAATTTTGCGACCAGGTCAAAGTCGGTCTTCGAATAGATTTTTCCGTTGGCGGTGAAACGTCCTCCCTGACTGGCCTTGCCCGCCGCCTGCACATCATGGCCTACGATCTCAGCATCGACTTGTCCGATGCTGAGATCGTCATATTTGGGAAAAGAAAAAGAGCCGTTTTTGAGGACAAAGGCGTGTCCGAATTCGGAGAGGGACCAAAGGGGGACATTCGATTCGACGCTTTCGATCGTACCGGTCGTATCGAGGTTCGAAAATGCAATTGCGTCGAAAGCTTGAGGTCCGAGCCAACTGAGGCGGACCGATCCGATCGCGATCTTGGCATTGAATTTTTTCTCTAGGGCGCGCTCGAAAAACGGCTTGCCGAACGAGCTGGAAAAGAATTGGGGAATGAAGATCAGAAAAATTGCGATCGCGATCAAAATGACGATCAGTGTTTTGCGCATCGTTCTTTCCAAAGTTGGTATTTAAAGAGCCCAGCGATGCTTTTCGCATCATGGATCTTGTTCTCTTCGACCATGCGGATTGCCTCGGAAAGAGGGGTGGGAAGAAGATCGATCTGTTCGGTATCATCGGCAAGAAGAGGGGAAGGATAGAGATCGGCGGCTAAGAAAAGATGGAGGTATTCGTTGCAAAAGCCAGGAGCGCTGAAAAAGCCGCCGAGAGCCGTCAACGTTTTCGCAGCAAAGCCTGTCTCTTCTTGCAGTTCTCGACTGGCACATAGGTCGGGCAATTCATTTTCTTCGAGCCTTCCCGCAGGAAGTTCGAGCATGATTTCCCCAGCAGCCCTCCGCCATTGACGGATCAGAAGGATTCTTCCTTTCTCATCGATAGGCACGATGACGGCCGCTCCGGAATGGTGGATGATCTCGGCGATTTTGGCCTTATGGCCTATTTGGTAGGTTTCGAGCTTTAAATTGACAATTCGTCCCCGATAGGCCCACCGGCTGTCGACAAGGCATCGTTTCTCTTCGTCCTTTTGCTTTTCCGCCTTCATTCTACCGTCACCGATTTGGCGAGATTACGCGGCTGGTCGATATCGCAGCCTCGTTCTTTTGCAAAATAGTAGGCGAAGAGCTGACCGGCGATCGTTGAGGGAAAGGGGGCAAGTTCGTCGATGGCGTCCGGCACCCAGATCACGTCGTCGGCGATCGCGCGTACGGCTGCGGTTTTCAAACTCTCCGGCGCAATGGCAAGGACGGGGGCTCCGCGAGCTTTTACTTCCATCAGGTTGCTGATCATTTTTTCTTCGGTCAGCCGGCTTCCGAGAAATCCGACTACCGGAAATTTGTTATCGAGAAGAGCAAGCGGGCCGTGCTTCAGTTCCCCTGCAGGGTAGCCGTTGGCGTTCACATAGGAGATCTCTTTCAGTTTCAGTGCGGCTTCGAGACAAGTGGGGAACATGTAGCGGCGGCCCATGTAGAACAGGTTATTGTAGCAGGCGTATTTGATCGCCATTTTTTGGATCTCGGCGGCAGAATCGAGAACTTTCTCGATTTGCGCGGGAACTTTTTTCAGCTCCTCGTAAAAAGCTGTGCTCTTTTCTTTAGGCGCAGTCTTTTTGGCTTGGCCCATGAACATCGCAAAGAGGGCGAGAATGGCGATTTGGCTCGTAAAGGCTTTGGTGGAGCAGACGCTCAATTCGGGTCCGGCTTGGAGAAAAATCGTGCCGTCGGCTTCGCGGGCCAGAGTCGAGTTGATCGCGTTGCAGATGGCGAGGGTAGGGCAACCATATTGTTTGACGGCGCGCAAGGCGGACAAGGTATCTGCCGTTTCTCCCGACTGGCTGATCGCCACGACAAGCGTGTCCTTCGTCATCAGCGATTTTCGGTAGCGCGCTTCCGATGCGATGCAGCACATCGCAGGGAACTCTGCGAGATCTTCCAAAAGCAGCGCACCAATCGATCCAGCGTTCGCCGAAGTCCCGCTGCCGACGAACCAGATTTTTGAAACCTGGGCGAAAATTTTCTGCTGCATGCGGAGCTCGTCGAATGCAATTCCTTGATCAAAAAAACGGCCGAAGATCGCTTTTTGGGAAGTCAGAGGCTGTTCGAAGATCTCTTTCAACATGTAGTGATCGAATCCTTCTTTCGATGGCCCTTTGAGAGCTCCTTCTATCCGCGCGTTCTTTTTTTTGATTTTCTGGAATCGATCGCCGTAGACTTCGACGACTCCTTTCCGCACGCGCGCGATTTCACCGTCGCGCAAGAAGAGCACGTTGTATGCGGCGCCGACGAGCGTATTCGGATCCGAAGAGAGGATGCTTTCGCTTTTTTTCTGGTCTATGGCAATGCTGAGAGGGCAGTCTTTGGCGGCAGCCGTAATCTCATCGGGATGATTCTTATGGATGACGATCAACGCAAAAATCCCTTTGAGTCTAGGGATGACCAAATGGAGAGCGTGCGCTAAATCGCCTTGGTAGTATTTCGCGATCAGATGCGCCACGACCTCGGTATCCGTTTCAGAAGCGAATTCGATTCCCTCTTTTTGCAGCTCTTTGCGCAAAGGATCATAGTTTTCTATGATGCCGTTATGGATGACGGCGATCGACGTGTTCGCATCGAAATGGGGATGCGCGTTTTGATCTGTGACTTTGCCGTGGGTGGCCCAGCGCGTGTGGGCGATTGCGAGAGATAAAGAAGGAAAGGGGGGAAGCGCTTGTCTGAGTTCGGATAATTTCCCCGCTTTTTTGCAAAACTCGATCCGGCCTTGACTCACCCCTGCAATGCCGGTCGAATCATAGCCGCGGTATTCAAGCTGTTCGAGCCCGCTCAAGCACATTTGGACAGCATCGCGCTCTCCGATATAACCAAACACACCGCACATGCGATAAGATTAATCGTCGGAAGCTTTCTTGAAAAGATTCGCTCCAAGTGCAAGAAAAAGAGGGATTTCGCGTCGCGCGCGGTCTTCCATGCGCGCTTTCGCTCCTTCGCTTTTTTTATCGGAGATCCATTCTTCGAGCGAATGGATGAGAAACCCGGCTTTTGAAAGCCATAACACATAATCGGAAAGAGGATGGTGATAAGAATGGAATATTTCCGATTTTTCCCCTTTTCCGGGAGAGATTTGAAGGGGAATGTTCATCGGAGACAGGTATCCGTTCATCCTCCGATACTGCAGCGATGCTTTTTCATCGACTCCCCAACCGCTTTGACGCGGAATGCGGAAGCAAGGGTGGTTCAAGACGAGGAGCAGCTGTCCTTTATGCTTTAGATGCCGCGCAGCCGATTGGATGGCTCCTTCTCCGTGTTCCATGTTTTGCAAAGCGAGGATGCAGGCTGCGCGGTCGAAATCGGTTTTGTCCAAGGGCAATTTCTTAGCAGTGGCGTCTCCGCAGAGGAACGTGCAATTTTTTCGCAACGTCCTCTTTTTCGCTTCATCGATCAGCTTTTGCGAAAGGTCGATGCCAAAATATTCAATGGAATCGGAAATCTGGCGGGCTAAAACACCTTGGCCGCATCCTAAGTCGAGCAGTGAGTTCTGCTTGTTTAGATTTAGCATCCGAAGGACATTCGGAAGGATGACCGATTGGTGGTAATAATGGCCCTTTTCTCCGACACAGCCGCTATACCATTTTTCCGCGGCATCCCAAGAACTCATTTTTTTGTATGCCAGGAAGGTTTGCGGAGGCCGAAGATCACAAGCGGGAGGATGCAGAAGAGAAGGCTGCTGCCGATAAGGAACGATTCGAATATGAAGAGTTTCCCGATCGAGAATTGGCTAGGCGGGAAAAATCCGAAATATAAGCCGAATAAGGATCCGATCATTCCTAAAATGCCGACCGTCCAAATTCCTGCATCGCCGAACGGAATTTTGTATGGGCGTTCCAGTTTGGGGTGCCGATGGCGGAGTGTGATAGCGGAAATGAATAGAAGAATGTACATGACTTGGTAAAGGATCGATGCCAGGGCGACAAGAGCCCAATAGGAGCTGTTGACCGATGGCATGAATAAAAACACGAACGAGAGAATGGTCACGATGACCGCTTGAGAGATCATGATATTGACTGGCATTCCGTTGCTGTTCGCTTTCTGGAACATCGGCGGCAGGTCGCCATGCTCTGCAGTCGCGAGAAGGCCTCGGCTCGGACCGACGATCCAGGTGCTCATCATCCCAAGCGCGCCGATAAAAGTAACGGCGGCGATGATGGGGACTGCCCAAGGCATTTTGAATGCGTTGAAAAGCACACTGAAGGCTTCCATCCCTCCCGATGCGAGTTCGATCTTCTCCAAGGGCACGACCGCAGCGATCGCGATCGCTCCAAAAATCGAAAAGGCAAGGATTAGGATGGCCGATAGAAAGATGCCTCTCGGGTAATCGTGTCTTGGATCGTGCACGTCGCGGGCATGGACTCCGGACATCTCGATGCCGGCAAGTCCTAAAAGGATGCCGGAAAGGAGGACGAGCTGGTTGACCGAAGCGAGGTCTGGGAAGATCCCTCTCCAAGAAAACACAATCTGGCTGGGATGGTCTCCGAAAATCCAGACGGCGCCCAGGATGATGATGAGAGCGATCGGGACGATCGTTCCGAGAAGAACCGTGATCGAGCTGATCCAACCCGAAACGCGCATTCCAAGGAAATTGATGTAAGTAGCCGCCCAGAAGGCGATCAGAATGACGGCCATGATATAGATTTTGTTTTGCGCTAGGTCGGGATCGATGATGTAGGCGAAAGTGGCGGCGATGAACGAAAGAATGGTCGGATACCAGATGACGTTGGAGATCCATTGGAGCCAAATGGCTAGGAACCCCATTCTTGGGCCGAGAGCGAGCCTTACCCAGGTATAGACTCCGCGGTCGGGCCATGCGGAGGCAAGCTCCGCCGAGACGAAGGCGATCGGCAGGAAAAAGAAGATCGCGGAGAGAATGAGAAAAATGACAATGGAAAGGCCGTATTCGGCCAGCAGCGGAAAATTCTTGATGTTGCAGACAGCGGCCACGTTAATCAGAGCGATCATTGAGGCATTGAGTACTTTCTTGTTGGAAGCCATAAAAACAATGGTATAGGAAAACCCTTTAGAGAATCAAGAACAGCCTTAGAGTGGCCTCATTTAGAATAAAAAATTAGACCCGTCCCTCAATCTTGCCACTGATAGAGGGAATTTGCAATGCAAAGAGGATAATAGACGTCGATGAAAGCCCTTTCGAAGACCGGGTCGCCCATGTAAACGATCTCTTTTCCGTCGAAGTCTTGTTTCATTGAGGGAGGGATGTAAATGCCGTTTTTTTTCATTTCGATCTCCAGGAACCAGTCGGTAAACTGGACTTTGCCGTTCACGAATTCTACGACGACGCTACCGGTTTCCGTGTTCATGAGTTTTTCGCTAAATACGGCTGCCGAAATTGCCGAGAAAAACAGAATTTTTATGCCTATTCGCATTAAACAATAAATATTCTTGAAATGTTTAATTGTCAATGCGAATTGTTATTGCGTTATCTGTATGAAATCTTTACGTTTCTTTAACGACAAGTTTTGCTCGAGCAGGTATCAGACTTAGGGATCGATCCCTTACAACCGGTTTTAAGGCAGATGATCTTGGTCTTCGTCTTTGAAAAGCGATTTGAAATCTTTTTTCCTTTCAGGCTCGCCGAGGATGCGTCGCGCCCGATCGTCGGCCAAAGGAGTGATCGAGGGGATGAGAGGCTTGAAATCTTCGCAAAAGTTGGCCGCTTCGCGGTCTCGGATATATTCTGTCCCTGGCACCAGGCAATCGTTCGGTTTGCCTGGTGCGAAGTAGCGGCAGTTTTTACAGACATGAAGATCGGAGTTGCAATGGAGGCAGACAGCGCGAAATCCGATCTTGATGGGGATTTCGCTCACAGTCTTTCGGCATTTCCAGCACGTCGTCTTTGGTTCCACGCCTATTTATACTTGGTTAATTTTGCTTAGCTCTCGCGGAATTATTCATATTGAAGTTGATGAGGAGCGATTCGCAATCTGTGTTCCATCCGCTGTTTTGGCCGATGATGATCGCATCGTGCAAGTCCCAGTTTTGAAACGCGGCGATATCGCTCGAAGAGATTTCCCATCGGATCGATTCCCCTGATCCGTTCGTGACGACTAGGTCTCCGGAAATTCGATCGATGCCGGTGATATAGAGCGTGTGCTGCCCGTGTTCGAGAGGTCCGAGGAAGAGGTTGGCTTCCAGGCATGCTCCGGTATTTTGGTTGATAATTCGATAGGCATAGATGGAAAACCACCTGTGATTCTGGGTGATGGTGAGAGGATCATTGGAGCGCCAGCCCAGCGCTTTGTAGCCGTCATATCGGGAAATCTTCCAAACCGAACCGTCTTCCAGCTCTACCGAATCCCCCAAAGCCGATACGCCGATCAGAGAATGCATTGAGACGGGGTAATAGAGGGGAGGGTATGCATCGAAGATATATCCGCAGGATTCCCGAATCGGGAGTTCGGCTGCAAGAAACAACGGCGGCAGCATCGCTAACATGAGCCCGAGTTGAAAACAGGCCGCAAATGGCTTGCTGCAACTTTGCCACATCGATATGGTTCCGCGGAAAAAAGATCCCCGGGACCTTTTTATTCGATTCCGCATTCCTCGGTCTAGGCTATGGCCTCTGCTCCATCCCCAAAAATGATCCGTTTTCTGGTTATTAGGATCGCGATCTTTGCTCGCTTCGATCTGGCTTTGTCTCGCTAGCACCATTTATTGCAACCACCTGCTTTGAAATGGGTGGATTTTATCAATAATGCTTCATTTTTTGACAATGAAAAATCAATTCCCTATAGAGAAGCTCATGGCAGCCAGACCATTTATTTTCGGGGCGGCGCTCGGGTTTGCTCAATTCATACAAGCCAGCGCATCGCCAGATTGGATTTCATTTGCAGCTGGCATTTACGATTTGATGAGGCCCCGCCACCGGACTGCGGAATTCGAAATCGAATACAAATTCCATGTCCGCAGTTGGAGATCTCCCCTCCGGTGTCTTGAGGTTCTTCCTCTTGTGGGAGTGATGGCAAATATCCAGAGGAGCGGCTACGTGTACGCAGGACTCAATTTCGATTTCCTCTTCTTCGACCATCTCCAATTCGCCGCCGGATTCGCCGCCGGATACTATTGGCCGGGGAAAGGCAAGAACCTCGGCTATCCGCTGGAATTCCGATCCGGGCTCGAATTGGGATGGCAATTCTCCGATTTTCGTCGCTTGGGGCTGCATTTCTATCATCTTTCCAATGCCAGCCTCGGAAAGAAGAACCCAGGAGAGGAATCGCTGGTTCTTTACTACGACATACCCATCGTGAAAGGATTTCCGTTTTCAAACTAATTGTCCCTGACATATTCTATCTAAACAACTTGATGATCCTTTTCGGATAGCCGCTGTCTTTGCGCTGGTCTGCTTCGCTCAACTGATTCAACTTGAGACTCTTCAAGTTTGGTTCAAATTCTGGGCGGCTGCTCCCAATTTTTTAAGTCATTATATGTCAGTCTTTGTTAATTATGTTATTTTGTTTGAAGTTTAATTTGTTTTGAGTTAATAATAAAACAGGGATTATTTTTGGTAATTATGAGCCGCGAGCTGCCGTTTGACCCATTTCCATTTTTGCATGGACCTCATCATCAGACCATCATCAGTTCGTTTTTCAATTTTCTTTTCGAGCCCGCGTCCGACCGAAAGCTCGTATCTCTTCAGGATGGAGACAAGATCTCTCTCGAGATCACGACGCCGCGCGAATGGAAGTCGGAGGATCCGACGGTATTCTTGGTCCATGGGCTTTGCGGTTCTCATAGATCGCCGAATTTGGTGCGGATGGCAAAACGGTTGGAACCATTGGGGATTCGAGCCGTCCGCTTCAATATGCGCGGCTGCGGTTCTGGAAAAGGGTTGGCCAAACAGATCTATCATAGCGGCCGGAGCGAAGATGTATTCGAATCGATCAAAGCGGTCAAGAAAGAGCATCCCGACTCTCCGATCGTCCTCATCGGATTTTCCTTGGGCGCCAATATCGTCTTGAAAATGGCAGGAGAGTTGGGCGCTCTGGCAAAATCGTTCGTTCAGAAAATGATCGCAGTCAGTCCTCCTGTCGACCTCTATTCGAGCGTTTTGATGATCGGGCATCCTGACAATGCGTTGTATGAAAAGTATTTTTATAAGCTCTTGCGGGCAGATGTCCTTTATAGGCATAGGAAATTCAAAGATTTGCCGCCGATCGCTTTGCCGCGCCACTTGAAGATCTATGAATTCGACCAGATCTATACGGCTCCGACTTGCGGATTCAAGAGCGTCCATGATTACTATAGCCGCTGCAGTTCCGCGCAATTCATTTCCGATATTTCGATCCCGTGCAAGGTGCTTTTTGCAGAGGACGATCCGATCGTCTCTTGTTACTCTTTAGATGGAATGCTCCTCCCTTCCAACGTCGAGGTCTACCGAACGAAAAAAGGGGGGCATATGGGATATCTCGGGCACCCACAAAGCGAGAAGGGATTCCATTGGCTTGACTCCGTGCTCATCGATTGGATCAAGAAAGATTAGGGCCTGCATTTACCGACAATAAATCTCTACGTCGAAGAGAGTTTCAAATCCTAAATCCTGATAGGATTTTTCAGCCTCAGGATAGCTCAATACAATCAGGCGCTCTAGTCCCCGTTCATGGGCGCGATGCATGAGAAATTGCATCAGTTCTTTTGGAGCTCTCCCTCCCTCCACGAGGGTTGCATCATTAAAAATCTCGCCCACCGCTCCATGCACAAAAAGAGAAGCCGTACTTATAGGGATCCCATCGGAATAGAAGAGATAATTTTCGCATTCTAATTTGTCCAACAGCTTTGGACATTCTTTTTTGGCTATTTCATTGAGTTCATAGACTGTGGACACAATCTCCCAGAATATTTCTTGATCCGCAGGGCGAATATCCGCATGGCAAAAAGGGACAGGGTGAACCGTCCAAGTCATTGCGGGACAAGTCACGAGTACATGGAAGTTGCGCTTTTTCAATAGGTCCGCCAACCCTCTAACGTGATTTTCAGGATGCACCCAAAAGGTCATGGGATTCGATGGGGAGTTTTGTTGAATCAGTTCATCAACTCTCGCATCGGCATCGGAAGTCGATAAGTGAATCACCACATTCAAAAAGGGATTCGGGACTGTAGAAAACCAAGCGTATGCGTCTGCATTGTTCTCTTGAGCGGGATGAATCGCTTCGTAAAAATTCAAGAATTCTAAAAAAACCGCTCGCTTGCTCGGATAGGTTCTTGGTTCTTCTGCAAAAAGTAAGCAGTGAAAAAACATGAGAAGAAGGAACAAGACATTCATAAAAGCTACCTATTAGGTAACGACGTCAACTGAGGCGATCGGCTCGTTCGCTTTTCCGAACTGTTTGTTAAGAGAGCGCACCGAGAGGATCCAAAAGAGAACCGTACAGGCGATCAGGGGAAGAAGGAAGTGGGTGATGGAAAGGACGGATCCCGTTCCGGCGATCTGGATCAGCACGATCTGGATCCAGGCAGCTCCTGATTTGCCAAGCCGGGAGCCGATGACGTCGATAGCGGCTTTTCCTTTGACCTTGGATTCTTGATCGAGGGGGATGTAAGACATCTCCTTTGTGGCATCGAAGAAGGCATACTTCATCACCTTAGCCGCGACATTTTGGAAGGCTCCGAATGCGACGATTAACATGAGCGGCGTCATGCCGAAGGGGCCGACAAGGGGGGCAATCCAGTCGGGCTTCAGGAAAAGGACCAAGAAGATCAGCGCGGTGCTGCCTATAATGATCGGGGCAAGCTGGGCGGAAAAATGCCATCCCAGGCGCCGGATGATCACGCCGCTGAAGAAAAGCGTGATAATGAAAGAGCAGACCCCTACCGCCGAGCTGACAGAGGCCATAAAGGCTTGGTAAGCGCCGGTTTCCGGGTAGGCAAGCTTCAAATTGGCTTTCCAGGTGACTTCGGTGAGGTTGATGGTGAGGCCGTAGGCGACGACCATCACGGCGATGCAGCGGAGATAGGGAGAGCGGACGATAAATTTCAAGCTGTCGATCAAGGAAAGTTTTGTCTTTATCTCGAGCGGGATTTTATGCTCGGGGCGGTAGAGCCTCTCGTCAGTCTTGAGGATTTTGCGAGTGAGGAACCAGTGGAGGACCATAACCATGAAGCCGAAAAAGAGGATGAAGTAGACGAGGGTTTGAAGGGCGGTGCCGAAGTGCTCCCCGACATATTTTCCGGTAAAATAAATGACGAGCGGACCGGTGAACATTTGGGCCAAATCGCCCCCCGCGATGAAGAGATTGTAACACCTCTTGGCCTCGTTGATATTACAGATATGGTTGACAAATCCCCAGAAAAGTAAGAAGATCACCACCTGTCCCCATAGTTCGGCAGTTACAAAGAAGACAGCCGGAATCCAGTTCCGGTAGATGGCGACCCAGTGGGAGTTATGCTGGCCAACCTTCTCCAGGAGCCAGTCGGCAGAGCGGTGGGGAGATAAAACCTCTAGATTGGGATAGAGGACGAACCCGTAGAGGAAGATGAAGCCCATGAAAAAAAGAATGATGCCGTAAAAAAGAATGGAACGGCGGTATAGATTGGAGAGCTTTGAATACAGCAGCGTTGCTCCCAAGGCAATAGGAAGGACGATCCATCCCTTGAGGATTGGGATCACCTCAGCGCCGGAGCCCTTCGCGGTTACAACGAAGGCGTCTTTCATCGTCGTCAATACCCCGTAGGTAAGCGAGATGAAAAATTTCATGAAAAGCAAAGGAAATATTTTCTTGAATTCGTAGGATTCTATTGGCCAGAGGGTTTCGCGCCATCTGGCGAGCAGTGGCTTATCGCCCGACGCCATTTTTTTTCCTTCGGTGGCACTTATACCCCAAGCTGTATATAAATGTCTTATGAAAAAATCTTTAGCGCTTATCTTTGTGTTGACTGCCCTAATTTGGGCTGGTTTCCAAATCGCTCCTCAAAAATTCTTTTATCGGCATAACTGTCCATTTTGCGACCGGTCGATTGTAGAGAGTCAATCAGTTTCGAGGGAAAATGGGACCGTTGCTTTACTGAACTATAAACCGGCGATCGAAGGGCACGTGCTCATTATTCCCGAGCGGCATGTAGAGCGATTCGAAGATTTGACCGCCGACGAGCTCGTCCAGATCCACGCGATGATCGCAAAGGTCGATCAAGCAGAACGGAAGATGTGCGGTTCGACGGGTTATTTTCTCATACAAAAAAATGGAATAGAGGCAGGGCAGAGCGTGCCCCACGTTCATTTCCATTATTTTCCGATGAGCACAGGGAGTAGCAAAACTTGGGTTGCTATCCGAATATTCATTGCATCTTGGCTCAAGCCTCTCGACTCGGCAGAGCTTGAACGGCAGCGACTAGAATTTCAGCGGTACGGACTTGCTGACTAGCTTCACTGCGGCCCGCCACTCCTTCCAATCGTTTTTGATCTTTTTCTTTACATCGCGGATTTCGGAAATCAGCTCTTTACGCCCTTGGCGGTATTGCTCGAGGAGCGCTTGCTTGCGCGCTAGCTGATCGGAAAGTTGGTCGCAGATCTGGGTGATCTTGGCTGCCATCATGTCTTTATGCTGGTAAAATGAAGCCTTGATCTTTTCGAGAATCTGGTCGCGATGGTGGACGAGGAGTTGGCGGACGATCCTTTCGTTGTTGACGCTCTTCAATTGCGTTGCAAGACCGAATTTATGAAGAGTCCAAATCAACCATTTTGCGGGATCGAAGTGATACCAGCGGATTCCGTTCCGGTAGTCGTTGGCAAAGGTATGGTGGTAGTTATGATAGCCTTCGCCATAAGTCAAAAGAGAAATGAGGTAGTTGTCTACGGCAGAGTGTTCTTGGCTATAGAATTGAGTTCCCCAGTAATGGGCGATGGAATTGATGCACCAGGTCGTGTGGTGGAGGATGAACATGCGGACCCACCATGCGAAAATAAAGGCTCCGAGAAAATCGCCGACCATCCAACCCACGAAAAGGAATGCGATGATATTCGAGGCGACCATGCAAAAGACGTAGTGTTTGTCTTGAAATACGAGCATTTTGCTCCGCTTCAAGTCGGAGACGACCTTCGGATCGATATCTTTCGTCTTGAAAAGCATCCACAGGACATGGGCATGAAGAAGGCCCGTTTTCACCGAATAAGGATCTTTTTCCGTATCGACGAACGCATGGTGGAGGCGGTGGTCGTTGGACCATCTTAGAACGCTCCCTTGCGTCGCTAGGCTGCCGAAAAAGAGGAGAACTGCTTCGACAGCGGGATGTGCCTTATAGGTGCTGTGGGAATAGAGGCGGTGGTAGCCCGCAGTAATGGCAAGACCTGAGAGGAAGACCAGGGCGAACGTCCAACCGATCAGACTTCCGGATGGCGTATGGGAGATGAAGTAGATCGGAAGGGATATAGCCAAAAAGAGGTGATATCCGGCGATGAAGAGAAAAACAGGCCAACAAATTTTTTTAGGATTGATGGAATGATCCATAGGGGAACCTCGTGTTTATGTGTAACATAGCTGTTTTAAGGGTTTTTTACCATCAAAACCAGAGTGATCGAATTGATGGTATACCGCAGGTGCTTGGGAGGAGGTCCATCGTTGAAAACATGCCCTAGATGAGACTCGCACCGGCGGCATAGGACTTCATATCTTTTGAATCCGAAGCTTCTGTCTTCTTTGTAAACCACATTTTTGGATTCAAGAGCTTGTTTGAACAAGGGCCATCCGCACCCAGGTTCGCTATATTTGTCTTGAGAGCGAAATAGCCGTTGGCCGCATCCTGCGCAAACATAGATTCCCTCTCTCTCCTCGTCGAGGTAGGCGCCGCTATAGGCCGATTCCGTGCTTTTTCGGCGCATTACATTATAGCGCTCTCGACCCAGCCGCTCTCTCCATTCGGCATCGGTCAGCTCAAACTCTGCGCTCCAGAGCAAAAAAGGGAGAATCAGGACTAACAAAATCATGTTTTGAGCTATACTGGTTCTTGAGGATGAATGGAAGCGACAATCGAATCCCGCGTATCGCCTGAGGCTGTTTGGAAAGCCTGGGAAAGCGCCCACGCGATCCATGCAAATAGCCCCATCGAACCCGGGCAGCGGTCTAAGAGCACAGGTTTCAAATACCAAATCCTCGATGTCGTAAAAGGAGAGCGCTTTTCGATTCTTTGGAAAAGCCTATTCGTCCGGATGATTTTCACCCACTCCGTAAGAGCCGTCGATAGAGGGTCCGAAATTCGCTACACTGCGGAAATGAAAGGGCTTTTCGCGGGACTAGTCAAATTCCTATTGAAGAATAAGATTCAAAGAAATCTCTCCTTTGTTCTGAAAGAATTCACAAAGCAGTTAGAAAAAGCAAGTCGTTGAACCTATGAGATCGGTTCTTAAGAACTCCCTATTTTTCCCTTGCAGAGAAAATTGAGATCATAAATATGTGGGATTGGGAGTTGATAAAAATATGATATCGTTCCGTGAAATGTATTCGAAAATTGCCGTTTTCGGCAACCGCTTGCAATCGCCGCTGTTACTCTTGATCCGCTTATATTGGGGCGGGAGTTTCTTCTTAACCGGTTTTGGGAAATTTACCCATATGGGGAATGTGGTCACCTATTTCCAGTCGCTGGGGATTCCGTTTGCTCACTTTAGTGCATTTCTTACCGCGTTGGTCGAAACAGTAGGAGGCGCGTGTCTCTTTCTCGGCCTATTTTCGAGGCTGGCCTCGATTCCTCTCATATGCGTGATGATCGTCGCGTTTGCGACCGCGGAGAGCGCAGCGGTCCGCATGATCTTGTCGAATTCGCAAAATTTCATCCATAGCACTCCTTTCAGTTTTCTTTTCGCATCGCTTCTTGTGTTTGTCTTCGGTCCGGGGCGGATCTCGATCGATTCCCGGTTGTTGGACAAAAAACAGAGCCGATTCAACCGGCAGTAGGGAGCGTTTTCAAAAGTTTTTGAAACAATTTCGGCGTGAAAGCTCGACTGGTTCACAAGAAAGGAACCTGGTATTCCAATCTCGTTCTCGATCTGCCTGATCCACCCTCATCAAAATACTCATACCAAATATCAGAAATAACGTTGGGTTTGGCTACGTCAGCTCTGCAACAAATTTTTCGTCTTCACTCGTGCCTTGCCATGCTGGCAATGGTCACTCGTTCCAGACAAAAAATTTGTGCAGCTTCCTTGCCAAACTTAACGTTATTTCTGATATTTGGTATCAAAAATCTTTTGAATTCACTTCGGTATACTGGAGCCAAAAACCTGCTGTCAAAATTCACACAACCTAAGCGGGCGCGGTATAGTTTTATTTGAGTTCATGAAAAATGAACTTATCACTGAATAGTCTAGATAATATGCCACAAAGATTTTCCAAAATAATGTCATTAGAAGACGGTTTAATATGACAGTCTTCGCCATCTCTTAATTCGGCACTAAGCTGCCCTGTCTCATCGCAACAGGCAGCGTAAACATCCAGAAATTCTATCTTGCGATTTGCACATTCTCTGGCAAGCATTGTATTCATTTTATTCGAATATGTGATTCGATCGATAAATGTTCCAATAAATTTACAATAGGAACAATCATATATTGGAGGGAGTACGTTGTAGACAATTTTGATGATATTTTTTTCTGTTATATTTGAAATTGCGCTTAAGTATTTTTCAACAAGATCCTCGACTACCTGATCTAAATTGCGTTCTTTGATATTAACTTGTTTCCAAATAAGCCAATTGACATCCACATACCCGTAACAAAAAACAATCGCATCTCCATCTTGAAGCAAGCCAAAGTCGCTTTCCGAAACGATGTTTTCTGCATTGTCACGGCCTACCCCATACATCGAGGCTGGGTGCCCAGACTTCCCCATCTTATAAAAGGGTTGTATTATTTTGCCGTTGAGATGCTTGGGAAGTCTTGCAAATGCTGTTGTATGACTATCTCCTATAATAAATATATTGCCTGAAAAATTTTTGATTTCATTTGAGTGAATATTGGAGCCGAAACAAAGTACAAATAC
>Ga0206877_10031_pt1 | contig 45886 bp, 31 predicted proteins | sample Alteio_BWOrgCont_7_FD_152623 | JGI IMG/M metagenome (GOLD analysis project Ga0206877, IMG submission 152623) | Enriched cells from forest soil in Barre Woods Harvard Forest LTER site, Petersham, Massachusetts, United States -... | ecosystem: Environmental > Terrestrial > Soil > Temperate forest >...
GACATAGATTTACAGATAAGGAAGTATGTGAACCTGGCTTTTTGGCCAACGTAAATAAAGCATTTAAAGAAATGCGGCCCTTTCTGAATTATATGAGTGAAGTGCTTACCACCAACGCTAATGGAGAGTCTGTTATTTAAGTTGAATGTATTGAAGCGAATCTTATTACTTGGTTTGTTCTTTGTTCTTTTTGCAAACAATACCCATGCTCAAAAATGGTTATGGGCTAGAGAGGCTCTTCCAAAATCACAAGTTGCTTGGGGCGACCCGGAAGGTGAACACTGTACAACAACTGATAAAAATGGCAATCTGTATGTTACCGGTTTTTTTTACGATACACTTGCATTTGGTCCTATAACCCTGCAAGATTCAGGCTACTTTGCAAACGGCAGCGATCACGACTATACGGCAATGCTGGTTAAATACGATTCGAGTGGTAATGTTGTTTGGGCAAGGCAAAGCAAGGGAGGCGGTAAGCTATCGTGGGCTTTAGGTAATTCAATTGCACTGGATAATGCGGGAAACATATACATGGCAGGCCAATATGCCGATACTATGTCATTCGGTGCATTTACCCTGAGTGGAAACAATTCCAAGGGTAATGTGTTTGTAGTAAAATATAACTCTGCCGGAACGGTGCTATGGGCTACACAGGCAACAGTTGCCAGTGCGGCAAGTTCGGGATCAGCTAGTTCCATAGCTGTAGATGCAGCGGGCAACACATATATAACAGGTAACTTCAACGATACTATTTCCTTCGGTGCAACTACCCTGCATAATTCAGCCAGCACGTTAGATGTTTTTCTTGCCAAGTTCGATCCTTCAGGCAATCCGCTTTGGGCAAAACAAGGTGTAGTGAACGGCACTTTTTGTTTTGCTACAGGTTATTCTGTAACAGTGGATGCAGCCGGTAATCCTTATGTGGCGGGTAGTTTTAACAGGTCACTTGTATTAGGAACTGTAAGCTTAAACAGCCTGGTAGGTGATGAGTTTATTATTAAGTACGATGCCAATGGTAATTCGTTATGGGGGCATCAATCGTTATCAGCCAACAATGGTAACAGTGCTGCGGGTGCAACCTCTATAAGTGCCGATGGGGCGGGAGGAATATATATAAGCGGCAGTTTTTATGGTAATACAAGTGTTGGTCCCATTAATCTTACAACCGGAACTAAACCCATTCAACCTTTCCTGGTTAAGTATACGACCAATGGTGGTTTGCTTTGGGCGAAGCAGGGCATGCCGGTAGATAATAACGGATGGTATAGTTTTTCAGTAGCCTGTGATACACTGAGTAACGGTGGTGGTTTTATGACTGCAGCTGTAGCAACCAGTGGCAACACACCATATGTTATGATATTTGGTGGCGATACATTTCAATTAAGCACCCCCTTTCAAACTGCTACGGTGTTGCTTAAATTCGATTCAGCTGGTAATACCTTATGCGGAGAAATATTCAGTGAAGGTGATGAAGACGATGGTGACGGGGTATGTGTGAATAAAGCTGGGCGACAAGTATATATTGGCGGCGACCTAGATACTACTACCGTCTTCGGTAACGATACACTAGCTAATGCGGGGCCTATGCGAGGTGAACAACCTTATGTAGCACGTTGGAAAGATTGCTGCGGATTTAAAGCTGCTGTTAATGGCGCAGGCATTATATGTAAAGGCGATAGCATTAAACTGTCAGCCACTGGCGGCGGAACTTATTTGTGGAATACGGGTGCTACCTCGTCAGTTATTGAGGTAACACCAGATTCTACTTCGAATTATACAGTAAACGTTAGCCTGGGTTCCTGTACGCAACCTGCTACGGTAAATGTTAAGGTAAATCCTGTGCCTATGCCCGTTGTAAAGCCATTAGAAGGAATATGTTCCGGTGGTTCGGTTACACTTTTTGCTTCGGGTGCAGCATCATATGCTTGGTCACCAACAACTGGTTTGAATTGTAGTACATGCTCTTCGCCTGTTGCAAAACCTACTGCAACAACTGAATATACACTAACGTTATCCGATGGTCCGTGTAGTGTGAAAGATAGCACACTTGTAATTGTAAATCCAGTTCCTCCAGTAAATGCTTGTTGCGATTCGACTATTGCATTTGGTCAGAGTGCCCAACTCACTTCATCAGGTGGAAGCATGTATTTATGGACTCCATCACAAGGCCTGAGTTGCAATACCTGTACCGACCCTATTGCCTCGCCACTGGTAAATACAACCTATACATTACTGGTAACCAGCGATAGCGGATGTACCGCCCAACGAACGATTACCATTGATGTAAACTGCGGAATTGTTTTCGTTCCCGAAGCTTTTTCACCTAATAGTGATGGCCAAAATGATATATTATATGTGCGTGGTGACTGCATTAAAACGTTGCAGTTTGACGTATTTGATCGCTGGGGTAACAAAGTATTTGAAACCAATGATAAGAGCATTGGCTGGGATGGAAGATATAAGGGAGAAGTAATGAATGCAGGTAGCTTTGTTTATTATTTAACCACAACACTGTATGATGGTTCTACCCAAACTAAAAAGGGGAATGTAACATTGGTCAGGTAACGCATCTAATATTCACTAAATCAAAAAGCACTTTTAAGTTTTACCCTAAAAGTGCCTTTAATTAAAGTGGTCCCGAAGGGGTTCGAACCCCTAACCTTCTGATCCGTAGTCAGATGCTCTATCCAGTTGAGCTACGGAACCATTTTATTCTTCAATAGATGCTGTAATTCCCCTTTCGCAAAAAGCCTCAAAAATTGGCTTGAGTTCTTTTACAGTACCTCTTTTTACATCACATGAACCTTTATAATGTATCAGCAAAGTACATTGTTCAGCTTGTTCAGTAGTATGTCCGCACAATTCTTTCAACGACTCTATAACAAAGTCGAACGTATTAAAATCGTCATTATGCAGCATGAGCATGTATTTGCTGCTTATAAGCGGTTTTATAACTGTCCGTTCTATGGTTTTTGTATGGGTCATATATAAAATTGGGCTGCAAATATAATAATTTGTGCCGTTTAGCTTATTTATTTATAAGTGCTTGTGCTTCTTTCAATGAAATTTTCTTGCCTTTATGGTAAGCCACTACAAAGCAGCCCGGAAAACCATCCTGTACCAATTCACCTTTCAACATATTCGAAGAGGTATAGTCTCCATATGAACCCACCGTGTATGAAGTTGTTCCATCAGCTTCCTTATGCGTAGTTATTCCCTGGCTGGCTATTTTAAGTAAGTTATTAGCCACTGAAACAGGTATCTGGCCTGAGTATGCGCCTACCTGTACCGAGAATGTTACTTTATCGCTGCCTGTATCAGCAGGATGGGTTGCATTTGCCGGTAAATTATTTGCGGGTTGTGCGGGAGTGTTGTCTGTTCTGGGTGTTGTATTGTTCGTACCTACTGGTATAGCATCAAGTTTGGGGTTTTTCGAGATCACGGCTGTTCCATTTGCAAGCATTTGTGCGGCCTGAGATAAACTAATACGATCCCCATTATAGTATGCAACCACAAAAGCATCTTTTATGGGCGTTTTACCTACAATTGCATCCTTTGCTGCCGATGCGTTAGGGACGTTACTATAGATGCCACAATTATAACGTATGTATCCATTTGAAGCATTATATGAGAATAATGGGCTTAAATTGTAAAGTTTACTTGAGGATACTGTAGTCTTAAACGCGCCAACCTGTACGGTATAGAAAATTCCCTTTACATCGGTAACCGGAGTAGATACAACAGGGTTATTCGTTTGTGTTGTTGTGTTATTTGTTTCAGGGTTTGTATTGGTTTGCGGTTGTGTTGTTGTTGTATTAGTATGTTGAGGTTCTGTACTTGCAGTTGTATTTGTTGCTGAAGGTTGATTGCCACTTTGTATTGATGCAGCCTCTTTAATTGAAATTCGCTTACCATTATAAAAAGCTACTATAAATGCATCTCTGTAACCAATACCACGCACCTTAGTTTGAGCGCCTTTGGCTTTATTAAATTCTTTGAATACACCCGCGGTATAACGCGTCAAGCCGTTTCCAACCACTTCTCCTGAAATTGGTTCAAGGCCTTTAAACGCATTTTGTGGTATCTGGTTCCTGAAAGCGCCTATCTGCACCTTAAATACTAAGCCTTCCGGTAAAGGAGGATTCATAGGTATTGGGTTGGCTTTTGAATAAGGAGATTTAGGTAATTGTTTTATCTCATCTACTATAATATTTGCAGAAGCAGTTGTGTTGTTTTCAGGCTGCGATGTTACCTGTTCATCATGATGAACGTTTGGATTAATGTTTATAGGATTTGCTTTCTGGTTTCTATCAACAGTATCTGCAGGGTTAGTTGAAGTTGAATGGTTGCCACTTTGCACATGAGTAGATGATGGATTATTTACAGCTACTGAAGTTGATGTCTGGCCGTTGTTATGCGTGGTGTCTACGCCTGATTGAGTGTTACTAGTTTGTGTGTGCTGAGTAGTTGCAATAGGATTTGTTTGAGTAGCGTTATGCGTTGAATTTACAGGGTTATGAGTAGGGTTTGATTGAGTTTGAGTGTTTGTTACAACTGCCTCTGAATTATTTTGCGGATGAGTATTGGCTACCTGTGTTTGGGTTGCGTCAGGGTTATTAACCTGAGTATTTGTAGCAGCTACACTTTGTGGGGTAACTGTTTTAAGGTCAGGGTTAATTTGCAAGAACAGATCATGCGCCTGTTGTTGCTTATTTATTGCAGTTTCCAAATATTGTTCAGCATTGTTCAGGTGTATTTGTTTCAGGTAGGGCACCGTTGTACTATCAGCTTTTTGTTTTTCTCTTACCGATTGGTCATAATATCCGTTAGCATCAACAGTTAGCAATTGTGCTGTTGCGGCTTTATCATTTGTACTGTTTTTCATAACAGTTTGCCATGCCGAGAGTTGCTGTTGATTGGTTAAGTATTGTGTACCGCCTGCTTCGTTTTTGTATATAGATGAAACAATTTTATCCTCACTGGCGGCATCATCAAGCGAGTCGGCTCGTTTCATCAGAATTTTTGTCTGTGCAGGATCAGTAGATTGTTTCGCCTGGGTTCTTAAGTCTTCAGCCTGTGTTGTCAATTGGTTTGATTCCTTGGTGAAGTTGCTCGCATTCCTGTCAGATATGGTGGCTTGCGTATTTGAGTATTTTATAGTTGGAACATTCAGATTTTCCGAAGATGAATTTTGAACCGGGTTACTAGTTACAGTGGCATTGTTATGTTGTGTTGTGTCAGTTTGTACAGGATTAGTTTGAACTGGATTTTGTGTATTGTTATTAATTACAACCGGGTTAGTTGCCTGTGTATGTTGCGTAGTATCAGAATGTGTAGGGTTGGTTTGAACCGGGTTTTGTGTATTGTTATTAATTACAACCGGGTTAGTTGCCTGTGTATGTTGTGTAGTATCAGAATGTGTAGGATTGGTTTGAACCGGGTTTTGTGTATTGTTATTAATTACAACAGGGTTAGTTGTCTGAGTATGCTGAGTAGTATCAGAATGTGTAGGGTTGGTTTGAACCGGGTTTTGTGTGTTGTTATTAATTACAACCGGGTTAGTTGCCTGTGTACGTTGCGTAGTATCAGAATGTGTAGGGTTGGTTTGAACCGGGTTTTGTGTATTGTTATTAACTACAACCGGGTTAATTGCTTGTGCATGTTGCGTAGTATCAGAATGTGTAGGATTAGTTTGAACCGGGTTTTGTGTATTGTTATTAATTACAACCGGGTTAGTTGCCTGTGTACGTTGCGTTGTGTCAGAATGTGTAGGATTAGTTTGAACCGGGTTTTGCGTATTGTTATTAATTACAACCGGGTTAGTTGCTTGTGCATGTTGCGTAGTATCAGAATGTGTAGAGTTGGTTTGAACCGGGTTTTGTGTATTGTTATTAATTACAACCGGGTTAGTTACTTGTGTACGTTGCGTTGTATCAGAATGTGTAGGATTGGTTTGAACTGGGTTTTGTGTATTGTTATTAATTACAACCGGGTTAGTTTGAACCGGATTCTGGGAAGAATTGTGTTTTGACGTTGTATCATGTTGTTGACCTAAGTATGCAAATGCACTATCTGGTACATGTGCCTGTGAAAGTGGTACACCTGGTTGACCAACTATTATGTTGTTATTATGCGTAGTATCAATATGCGTATTATTAGTTTGCAGAGGAGGAGTGTAGTTTTTAATATCTGATTTTATACTGGTGGCATCGGTTTCATTGATCTGAAGTGCCGATGGATTATTCTTCACCAGGTCCTCAATCTGTTTCGATTGATACTGCAGATCGTTGTATTGATTATGCAGGTCGGTAAGTGTTTTCTGATTATCCTGTATCTCGTTTTCTTTTTCTTTTTTACTGGTCGTTAAATCTCTTGCTTGTTCCAGTAATGCAAGTTTTTCGTTAGGGTCTTTTGTTTTTTGTGCTTCGCTTACATAGTCATCCGATTCCTTTTGCAGGCGGTCAGCTTCTTTCTGTAAGTCTTCATTGTGCTTTACAACCTCAATAGAATCTTGCCTTGCATTTTGTGCCTGTATGCGAATCAGGTCTGCAGCTGTAGGTGAGGTAGGGGCATTTAATACATCTTGCTTCTGAAGGCTATCACGTTGGGTTTGTAATTTTTTTATTGACTTTTCTTTATTTGGTGACTTAAGCGCCGAATCCAGCTTGGTTGTATACTGACTTGCCTGGTCAGCTTCTTTCTGCTTTACCTCTGCCTGAATCTCAAGTTGTGATGCATATTGGAATGCTTCAACCGCTTTTTTCTGAATATCCTGCGCCTGTTGTTTTAATTGCAAAGCAAGGTTAAGTGTATCATTTCGTTCCTTCTGGTCCGTAAGCATATCAGCACGTGCAGCAATTTCTCCGGCATGTTTTGAAATATTAATTGATTCGGTCAATTTATTTGAAGCATACTGAATAGCTCTATTGGCGTCATCTTTCTGGCTATTGGCATCATCTTGCTGCTGTTTAGCGTCGGCCTTAGCTATTTGTATTAACTGGTTATTGCTCACACCTGTTTTCCCAGTTGAATCAATTGCGATGTCAGATGCTGTGTCGGCACCAGCGGTGTCGCTTGGTTGAACTGTGCCAGTATTATTTAAAGCAACCGGGTTATTGGTTTGTTTAACAACTGGTTTTCGTGGTGCAGTGGTATCAACATTCACATCCATGTCAGCACGTTTTTGAATCATGTCAAGAGCAAGCAGGTAATTTGAATCACTTACAGCACCGTTCGTATTATTCCTGATGATTAATCTATCTGATGATGCTTCATAAGTGATCTGTTGTTGAATAGGAGTCAGTCCATTTTGCAGCGGCAGGGTAACCGATTCTGACTGGGTTTTATGATTTCCCGTTTCAACAGTGAACGTAAAATGCCCGCCATTGACCAGGTTTAAAACATAACTTCCGTTATCAGCGCTTGAGTTGAAAACGCCAACTGTTTCATTCGTCTGATAATCCTTTACAGTTATCCTTGAGCTTGTTGTTGCACTTCCCGCATCATTATATGAAGTTCCTTTAACTACAACATATTCCGGTGGATGTGGTTGAACATTAATTTTATACACTGCAATTCTTCCGTTAGGTGACGAACGGGTAGAGGAGAAGAAGGCAGTTTCATTCATGGTATCGGCAATGAACAATATATCATCTCCGGGCGTATTGATGGGGAAATCCATATTGACCGGTTGAGACCAGCTATTGTTTGCCTCGTTATAAGTTGATTTGAAAATATCGTAGCCGCCCATGCTATTATGCCCCATTGAGCAGAAATATAGCGTTTGTGTAGGGGCATCGAAAAATGGATAATCCTCGTCATAAGGCGTGTTGATGACTGTTCCAAGGTTCGACGGTTTTCCCCAGGCTCCATTCGGTAGGCGATATGCTACATAAATATCCTTGCCGTTTTTATCGTCATCACCATAGCTGGCGAAGAATAATTTTTTCCTATCAGGAGATAGATAAATGATTGAAGTAAGGTTCTTTTTTTTATCCGTCTTGGTTTTAAAATCATCGGGTTCAGTAAGTAGCGTTCCACCATTTTCACTCAGGTCGTATGCCTGGTAATAATCGGCTGAGCCTAATTCCTTTTTTCTGAGTACATCAAGGTCGTGCAGGTTGCCCAATAGCTGTTTGCCATTATTACACATTTCAATTAACCTGTCAACGGGATGTTTTTTCAGATCAGACCCTGATGCATTTTGTTTGAAATGCTGGTAGGCGCGGATGGCATCATCGAATCTGTAGTTCAAGTGATATGCTCTGCCAAGATAGAAATAGGCAAGGTTCTCTACAGTGCTTTGCTTTACTGCCGTTTCAATATAATCGATCGGTTTCTTTTTATCTGCTTGCGAAAAGAGCATACAGGCACCAAACCGGTAATTGTAGTTAGGGTCCTGTGGGTAAAGACTGAGAAGCTGAGAGTATTGAAGATATGCATTTGCATAGTCTTCATCTTCAAAGTAATTATTGGCTTGTTTCTTTAATTGTGACTCATTAACAGGGGCCTTTTGAGAATATGCTTTCGGCGTGACTATCAATGACAAAGCCATAATTGAAATGATTATGGCTTGCCTTAAATTTGTCTGCATACTATCTTTCATTGCCAAAGCTGGGGGCACTATATACTGTAACCTCTGTTTGATTTTAGCTAAAACAGCAAAGTTAATGATTTTGGTGGGGTGGTAGTGCACAATTTTTGGCTTACAATCCCTTTTTCTTGAAAACGTTAAGTTCCGATTCCTGCTTATTAAACAGGCGAACTATATTTTTTCGGTGCATAATTATTACCAGCATGGGTAATAACAGTGAAAATGCAATAAGCCAGGAGTACACAAACCCTGAATAATCGTTTTTAAATACAGTAGCTATCCAGAATGGGAAACTGCTAACAGCCAGTATTGATGCGAGGGAAACATAGTGAGAAACGATAAGCACCAATGCAAAAACCAATACGCAAAGTAGTGCTATTATTGGCGAAATACCTATAATGATGCCCATGGTGGTAGCTACTCCTTTGCCACCTTTAAAGCCCACATAAATAGGGAAAATATGGCCTATAATTGCTGCAAATGCGCAAGCGACCTCTAAATGGATGCGCTCCCCAGAACCCGCAGGGTATGTGCTTAGTACTGCAAGTGCTACGGCAAGCCAGCCTTTGAATATGTCGATAAGTAAAACAACAACACCAACACCTTTCCCTAAAACCCGTAAGGTATTAGTTGCTCCGGCATTACCACTTCCGTGCTCTCTTACGTCAGTTGAATAGAACCGTCTTCCAATCCATACCGAGGTAGGAATAGAACCAATAAGGTAAGCAGCTACAAAAAATAGAACGTCCTGTAGTTCAATCATAAACAAGGTTTTGCTTATACAAAGTTAAGCAATTATTAAAAACCTTGCAAATTTGCCTTACCCAAGGTATGTTTTAAGGATCTTACTCCTTGAATTATGGCGTAACCGTCTGATTGCCTTGTCTTTTATCTGGCGTACCCTTTCCGGAGAAATATCAAGTCTTCTTGCAATTTCTTCGATTAACATAGGTTGCTGCAGGTTTCCAAGTCCGAAATAAAACTTAAGTACATCTGCTTCCCGTGGAGGAATAGTAGACAAGGTACGTGTTACCTCAGTTTTTAGTGACTCTTTAAGTAGCTCATTCTCAGGGCTAACTGCCGCTTTGTCTTCTGTTACGTCATACATATTGCCATCATCATCTTCTCCACCTAATGGTGCATCCATAGAAACAGTACGCGCGTAGTTCTGAATCGACATTTTTACGTCCTCTTCAGTAAGCTTGGTTATTTCACCAACTTCCTCGGCTGTTGGTTCCCGGCCAAACTGCTGTTCAAGCCTCGATGTTGCCTGGGTTATTTTGTGCATGGTATTTATCTTGTTCACCGGTAAGCGAACTAACCGTGAATTTTCAGCCAAGGCCTGATGTATAGTTTGCCTTATCCACCAAACCGCATACGATATAAATTTGAACCCCTTAGAAGGGTCAAATCTTTTGCCGGCCTTTAATAGGCCTAAATTACCTTCATTGATAACGTCTTGTAAACTCAGTCCTCTGTTTTGGTATTGCTTGGCAACCGATACAACGAAACGCAGATTAGCTTTGGTAAGCTTTTCAAGCGCATCCATATCTCCTTGTTGTATTTTCTTAGCGAGCTCGACCTCTTCATCAGGGGTAATCATGTCTACGCGACTAATATCGTGCAAGTATTTATCTAATCCCGGTGTGTCGCGATTAGTTACTTTTTGTGATATTTTCAACTGTCTCATGGCTCATGTTTTATTTCAAGATTATTATACGTATGGCGTATGCCTTTAGTTACAATTTTTGTTTGCCTGCTATTGAAATAGTTTTGAACAGGTTCGCCAAGAATAAGCGGTATATCAAATCTCTTACCTTTGTTAAGAATTGTTAAGAGGTTTAATCAAGAAAACAAGCCTGATGAAACAGACATTCCTTTTGATGTTATTAGTGGTTTCCACAAGTGTATTTAGCCAAAATTACGCCTGGAAAAAATTAAATACTGAACCTTATAAGGGCAAGCAGGATGACATTTGTTTTGTGACTGAAAAATGCGGTTGGTATATCAATGGTTATGGCAAAATTTATCATACAACCGATGGTGGTGAAACCTGGGTGAAACAACTGGAAAAAAAAGGGACTTTTTTCAGGTGCGTTGCTTTTATTGACAGTTTGACCGGCTTTGCAGGAACAGTGGGTACTGATTATTTTCCGAATGTAACAGATACAATACCACTATATGGAACAACTGATGGTGGAAAAAACTGGTCGCCTGTTAAATATTCAGGCCCATATATGAAGGGGCTTTGTGCGCTTGATATTGTGAAAGAGGAATATGTAAACCATGGCGATATTGGATATAAGTACCATGTTTACGGAGTAGGCAGAGTAGGTTCTCCGGCTAATATTATTATTAGTAACGATGATGGGAAAACATTTGCCAGCATGTCGATGCAGCCATATTGCGATGCATTGTACGATATTAAAATGTTTAATAAACATGAAGGCTTTGCCTGTGCCTCGGTAAATGAAGACCTCGAAAAAAGTCACGCGCGGATTATACATACAGTTGATGGCGGTAAAACGTGGACAACCGTATACGAATCAAAAGGTAATTATGAAATATCATGGAAATGCTTCTTCCCTAGTTCTAAGATAGGGTATGCTACTATTCAAAGCTATGACCCTGATACAACATTAGTAGATCAGCATTTCGTAAAGACGATTGATGGTGGTTTAACATGGAAGGAATACTTGCTTTGTAAAGATTATAAGGCACGATCATTCGGTGTAGGCTTTATTGATGACAATACAGGTTTTATTGGTACCATGCAAACAGGTTATGCCACCACTGATGGAGGGCTGACCTGGACGAAAACAGATATGGGAATAGCCTGTAATAAAATAAGAATAGTGCATACTCCTAATGGAGGTGTGTATGGTTATGCAATTGGTGTAAATGTATTTAAGCTGACAAAAAACTAAGTACTGGTATGCCAAATAAGAAAAGTGTAAGAAAGCATAGGCCGCAGATATTGATAGTGAATGATGATGGTATAACTTCACGCGGGATTAAAATTCTGATTGAAGTTGCTTCACAGTTTGGCGACGTGCATGTAGTGGCGCCCGATAAGCCTCAATCGGGTATGGGTCATGCTATAACAGTTCATGCCGGTATAACAGTTTCTCCATTTCATTATGAGGGAACAAAAAGTGCACATAGTTGCACAGGTACGCCGGCAGATTGTGTTAAAATAGCCATATACCATTTGCTTAAAGAAAAGCCTGATCTCTGCCTTTCCGGTATTAATCATGGTTCAAATGCTTCGCTGAATGTTATTTATTCGGGAACTATGTCAGCTGCTTTAGAAGGTTCATTAGAAGGTATTCCATCAGCAGGTATTTCATTTTGCAATAACCATGTTGATGCGGATATGAAAGCCTCTGCCAAAACTGCCCGAACTATTATAGAAATGATGTTAAATAATAAGACAGATGATAATCTTTGTCTGGATGTTAACATTCCGGATATCGCGATAGAAAAAGTAAAAGGCATAAAATTCTGCCGACAGGCAAAAGGTAACTGGCATGAATCGTATGAGCCCCATACGGATAAAGATGGTAATGAGTTTTTATGGCTGAGTGGCGAATTTGAAAACCTTGAAAAAAGTAAAAAAGACACTGACCTTTGGGCGCTTGATAATGGCTATGTATCTATAGTGCCCATTAATGCTGATATGACAGCCTATAATGAATTGAGTAAGATAAAAGGTTGGAAGACCAATTGGAAATAATTCTTGCATTTCATTTTCAAATTTATTTACATTTGTTGCGCAATGGTTCTCCAATAGACCGTAAAAAAGTCCGAGGGGTGAAAAGGGAATCGGGTGTAAATCCCGAACAGTTCCCGCTGCTGTAAGCTCTTTAAAGAGTTTTTGAATTCCATAGCCACTGTTCTGATTTCATCAGAATGGGAAGGCTTCAAAAACCGAGCGAGTCAGAAGACCTGCCAATGCAAAATTTATAATTCAACGCTTTCGGGTAAAAAGCGAAGAGTAGAAGAACATCTGTTTGTTTTCCTATTCCTCAACAATCCGTTAAGCGTGTTAAAAACAATTAAATGTTTAACACCTTAAACCAAATTCAAATGAAAAAAGGCGCAATGCTCTTTTCATGCATTGGCATTTCATTATGTATGCATGCGCAACAAAAAATGCAAGCTGACAGCCTCGGCAAATTGCAGGATTCTATTAAAATGGTAACCGTTACAGCCACCCGGACAAGTAAAGATGTTATGGATGTAGGCAGAAGTGTAACTGTGATTTCGTCGGAACAAATTAAGCAGGCAAGTTGCAGTTCAGTTGCTGAATTACTTTCAGAACAGGAAGGTATTTATATTGTAGGTACCGGACAAAACCCCGGCTCTATTCAAAGTTTATTTATGCGTGGTGCCGATAACAGTAACACTACAATAATGATAGACGGTGTTCGCCTTACCGACCCATCAACCGACCATGGTGAGATAGACTTGAATGAGCTTTCACTTGCCGATGTAGACAAGATCGAGATCGTAAGAGGCTCCCATAGCACGCTATATGGTTCTTCATCAATCGGAGGAGTAATAAATATTATTACTAAAAAGAACTATGCTCCCGGGTTTCATGTCACTGCTTCAGTTACCGAAGGGGAATTTGGTGCAGGCACCTCACAAACCGATGCTAATGTATTACTGAACTATACCTTTAAAAGTGGTTTATACCTCACCGGTGGTTATCACTACGAAAAAACGATGGGCTTAAATGCTACCGTTGATACATTTACTCATCCGCTATCATACCAAATGAATCCTGACAGGGATAACTATGACAAATCAGAACCTTTCGCAAAGATTGGTTTTGTGAATAATAAATGGGATGTGTATGGTGAATACAGGAATGTAATTCAAAATTCAGATGCTGACGGAGGCCCATTTAAAGACCTGAAAGGTGCAACCGACCATTTTGTTCGCGACTTCTTTACAGGAGCGGTTAACTATAAAGTAAACGATAATTTCAACGTTCAGTATTTGGGAAGCTATTCGCATGACTATCGTATATATAAGCAGGCACTTGATACAGTAGATTCGTATGGAGATGCCTCGACTGAGAATGATATGTATGTGGGAACCTCGATGAGCAATGAAATTAAAGCTGAATATAACTACAAGGCATCTCATTTTATTATCGGTGCCGATATGTATAAAGAATCAATGAATGTAAATACATATTATGTTTCGTATAGTTCAGCATTCGGCAATAATATTTATGCGCACTCTTTAGATAGTACCAAGCCAAGTCAAGCCAATACCGCAGTATTTGCCCAGGCCGATCTAAATGGAGGACTGATCAGTTCAAAGCTTGATTCGCTTTCATTGATTATTGGAGGTCGATACACGAATAATTCTGTTTATGGCGGCAATTTCAGCTATGAGTTAAACCCAAGCTATCGTATCAACAAAAACAGTACGGTTTATCTATCATACTCAACCGGATTTACCACGCCATCTTTGTATCAACTCTATGCGCCTAATAAAGACGGAGATTTCCAATCGACTTCCTACACATTGGGTAATTCTAAGCTTACTGCTGAAACATCTAATTCATTTGAAATAGGTTTGAAGCATAGGGTTTCAAACAATGTGTATTTCACCTTAGCCTGGTTTAAAACCGTAGTAAATAATTACATTGATTATGTATACCTATGGAAAAAAGATGTTCCGGTTGATTCGCTAGGCTACGGCGATAACTTAGGAGACCGTTATTTGAATGTGGGGCAACAAACCACACAAGGCTTTGAACTGAATGCTTTTGTGAAGCTATCCTCAAAACTAGATGTGTCAGGTAATATCAGCCTTCTATCGAGTGACCTTAAATATTCTCAAAGCACAGTTGATACTTCGCAAACCCATGGTAACCAGGTTCAGATATTTGATGGAGGAGCATTCCTTAATGGCACCAATTTGAGCAATACCAATGGTTTATTGAGAAGGCCGGGTACATTGGGTAATTTCACTATCACCTATCGCCCTATAAAGGGCTTAGCATTAACCTTGAGGACAAGATACGTTGGTTCACGATATGATGCCCAATATGTTCCAAACCTCGGTCCATATGGCGCCTTGGGGTATGTGAATATCGGCGACTATACTCTGTTAGATGCTTTTGCTTCGTACGACATTACCAAGAACATCTTTGCTATGCTTAGGGTCGAAAATATATTTAATACCCAATATTCCGAGATTCTGGGCTATGCAACAAGGGGTAGGGGTGTTTATTTAAACCTCAGGTATACTCTATAATCAATCAATGCTTATCTTTACACTATAAATATATAACGTATGAAGTCAATTTTTAATCCGCGTACAGGAGTTTTAGCAGCCATGATACTTATGGCAGGAGCATGGAGATTAATATTTTTAGGCAATAATTTACCAATGGCAAACTTTACACCAATTGGCGCTATGGCGCTTTTTGGCGGATGCTATTTTTCTGATAAATGGAAGGCAATTTTGTTACCACTTGTTACACTTTGGCTAACCGATGTAATACTTAATTCATTTGTATATTCTCATCAACTAACCTTTTTCTATAGCGGATTCTATTGGAACTATGGCATATTTGCGTTAATAGCAGTTATGGGTACTTTCATTAGGAAGGTAAGCGTAAAAAATGTACTGGTAGGTAGTATATCTGCTGCACTATTGTTCTGGCTCATAAGCGATTTTGGCGTATGGCTTGGTGGTACAATGTATCCTAAGAATGTTGCAGGAATTATTGAATGCTATGCTGCTGCAATTCCATTTTTAAGGAATATGTTAATAAGCAATTTGGTGTTCAGTGCTATAATGTTCGGTTCTTTTGAATTGATCAAATTCAAATTCCCTAAGCTGGCTACAATTAAAGCTTAATGTCTGTTAGTAGTAAACGCGCCGCTGTGCTTTGGACGGGAGGTAAAGATTGTAATCTTGCCTTATACGAAGCACAGCAGGCCGGTTACGAAATTGTTGCCCTTGTAACATTTATGATGGGCAATGGAAAATTCAAGGCCCATCCTATTGATGTAATGAGGCTTCAGGCTGAGGCATTAGGTATCCCATACATTACTATACCTGTTGCAGAGCCTTATAAAGAAAGCTATGAGGAGGCCATTAAAAAGCTGAAAGAGGATTGTAATATAGGGACTCTTGTAACTGGTGATATTGCAGAAGTACACGGCAATAGTAACTGGATAACTGACAGAAGCAAGCCTGCAGGAGTTCAGGTTTTGTTGCCCCTGTGGCATTTAGATAGGGAGCAATTATTGCAAAGACTATTCTCCCTGAATTTTAACGTGATATTTTCTTGTGTTAAAGAGCCATGGTTCAACGCAGAATGGTTAGGAAAACAACTAAACCAAGCTTCTTTGAATGAACTACGCCATATAGAAAATCTTGACCTTTGCGGTGAGCAAGGCGAATACCATACTTTAGTATTGGATGGTCCGGGCTATGATTCTCAAATTGAGATAGGCGTATTTAGCCCGAAGAAGGAAGATGAGATTTATTATATGGAATTGGAAAAACCTGTATTGAAATCTAAAAGAACCCATGCCAATGCCTGAAAAATTAAAAGCCTGTGCTTTTCTGCCTGCTGCCACCAGCATGATATACCAAATGGGTCTGGAAGATTCTTTATATGGAGTAACATTTGAATGCCATTCAGATAAACCTAAGGTGGTTCGATCTTTTATTGAAGGGAATAATTATACCAGTCTGGAGATAGATAAGATAGTTTCTGAATCTAAACAAATGGGTAAAAGCCTGTATTATATTGATGAAGAACTACTGCAGGAAATTGCCCCTGATGTAATATTCACTCAGGATGTTTGTGATGTATGCCAGATAGGGACAAGCTATGCAGAACGAGCCATTTTTAAACTAAAGAAACAACCTTTGGTCATTCCGCTTACGCCACGTAGCCTGAATGATGTGTATGATAATGCCATTACTATAGCGAAGGCATTGGGTAAAGAAGAAGCTGCTTATAATGTACTCGCCTCTTTAAAGAAACGTACGGGTAGTATACTAGATACTTTACGTAAGAACAATGCTCCCTTGAAACGGGTAATGGTAATGGAGTGGATAGAGCCTATCTATAATTGTGGCCATTGGATCCCTTACCAGGTATCTCAGGCAGGTGGAGTTGATATGCTTTCGAATCCGGGCGGGTATTCTATAGTTACACCATGGGACAGAGTTAGGCAGTATAATCCTGAAGTATTGGTTATTGCGCCATGCGGTTTTGATATTCATAGAGCAGGTAAAGAAATTGACAAACTCGAGAAACAGGAAGGCTGGAATGAATTGGCTGCTGTAAAGAATAATTCTGTCTTTCTAGCCGATGCCGATCTGTTCACCTGTCCAAGCCTGCATTTAGTAGATGGAATTGAATTACTGGCTCATTTATTTCACCCTGCATTATTTGCCCCGCAAGAACAATTCAGAGATAGATGCAAGCAATTGTATACAGGAAAGAATTGCTCGAAATGCGGAAAGGGTTTTACCTGCAGTTCGGCTAATTGCTGGTGTAGCGAAATGCCACAGGTTATGCCAATGAATCCTGAACAGGGATGCCTTTGCCCTGATTGCCTCAAAGAGGCAATTGATAAAAAACTTGCCAAGGCTGATTTATAGCAAATAGGTCCTTAATTACTATAGCTTCTTTATATTTGCCGAAACGTTACAATAATGATAGTCGTTACTGGTGCTGCAGGTTTTATTGGAAGTTGTTTAGTTCGTAAACTGAACGATGAACGTTTCTTTGACATCGTTGTTGTAGATGACTTTTCGAATAAAACCAAGGCTAATAACCTGGAAGGGAAAAAGTTTGTACAGCAAGTGCATCGGGATGAGTTGGCTAACTGGCTTAAACAGAACCATCGTTTTGTGCAATTTGTATTTCACATAGGCGCACGTACCGATACTACTGAGATGAGTGTTGAGATATTCAATAAGCTCAATCTTAATTATACAAAGGAAGTTTGGAAATTATGTGCTGAATTTGGCCTGCCATTGGTGTATGCATCATCTGCTGCTACATATGGTAGTGGTGAACACGGCTATGATGATGACATTACCAAGATAGATAAGTTGAAACCATTGAACCCTTATGGTGATTCTAAGAATGAGTTTGATAAATGGGCATTAAAGGAGAAAACTGCTCCGTATTTCTGGGCAGGGCTTAAGTTCTTTAATGTTTATGGTCCCAATGAATACCACAAGGCAAGAATGGCATCGGTTATATTTCACGCATATAACCAAATAAAGAGTGGAGGAGAAGTAAAACTATTCCGTTCACATAGGCCCGATTACAAGGATGGCGAGCAAATGCGTGATTTTGTCTACGTAAAAGATGTGGTTGATATATGCTATTTCTTACTGCACCACAGGCGCGATTCAGATATATATAACCTGGGTTCCGGTAAGGCACGTACTTTCCTTGACCTTGTGAAGAATATTTTTTACGCACTCGATAAAGAACCTCAGATCAAGTTTATTGATACGCCTATAGATATTCGTGATAAATACCAGTACTTCACAGAGGCTAACATGAATAAGATTCGTTCTGTTGGTTATGATCAACCTTTTCAAACCCTTGAACAGGGAGTGAATGATTATGTAAAGAATTACCTGATCCCAGGAAGGTATTACTAATTACTGAACTTTCTTTTTCAAGGCAATCAATTCCGCCTTTATTTTCTCCAGTGACTTAAAGAGGGCCTCTTTATCGTTCGCTTCTTTACGGTTGTCTTTTTCTTTCAGGTGCTTTTTGGCACCCTCTAAGGTAAAGCCCTGAATTTTTATAAGGTCATGTAGTATGCGAAGCTTTGAAATATCCTGTTGTGTAAATTGGCGATTACCACGGGTATCTTTTGAGAATTGAAGTAATGAAGTAAACTCTTTCTCCCAGAAACGAATAAGCGAAGCATTAACATTAAACATCTCAGCTACCTCCCCAATGGAGTAAAATAATTTCGATGTTTCCTGTTCCTTATATGGCATTAGCGGGCACCTTGTTTAAACTTACTTATAAAATTCTTCGTGAATTCTGATAGTACAAGCTTACCACTCATTTCAGCACGTTCACTAAGTAACGTATCCCAGTCTTCAGTTCCTTTCCAGAATACTTTCTTAAGCATGGCCATAGCTTCAGGGTTGCTTTGAGCAAGCTTTCCTGCTAATTCATCAACAGCTTTATCTAATTCTACAATGGTTGGGTAAGTGTTTACGTACATCCCTTTTTCCCTAGCCCATTCAGCATCCATCCATTCACTTGCATTTATAGACATGGATGAAAAAGCCGATGTGCCAATTTTTCTTTCCACGGCAGGGCCAACAACAAACGGACCAATGCCCACATTCAATTCGCTAAGTTTTACGGAAGCAGCTTCAGTGGCCAATGTGTAATCGGCTGCCGATGCAAGTCCAACGCCGCCACCAACTGCCTTGCCCTGCACACGTGCTATAACAAACTTTGGCGCTTTGCGCATGGCATTTATAACGGCAGCAAAGCCTGAAAAGAATTTTTTACCCGTTGCAAGGTCAGCAATTGAAATTAATTCATCAAAAGAAGCGCCGGCACAAAATGTTTTTTCGCCTTCACTTTTTAAAATAATAACCTTGGCATCTTTATTATTACCCGTTTTTTCAATCTCTGCTGCCAGGCTCATTAATAGTGTACCCGGTAGCGAGTTGCTTTGTGGGTGCATGAATTGAACCGTGGCTATACCATTACTTATTGTGGTTTCTACTTTTCCTTCACTCATATTGTTAAACTGTTGGTGCAGATTTTGTCTGTATGCTATCATCCGTTACTTCACCCTTTTCGCAGCGTAATGTACGTGCCGGAAAACGTTGGGTAAGCAATATATTATGGGTTGCTACTATAATAGAACGCCCCGTTTTACTTATGTCAATTAATAAACGCATAATATCTTCAGAGGTATCGGGGTCAAGGTTACCTGTAGGTTCATCGGCTAATATAATTTCAGGATCGTTAAGTAGTGCACGCGCAATTGCAACTCTTTGCTGCTCTCCGCCTGATAGTTCATGTGGCATTTTAAAGCCCTTGGTTTGTAAGCCTACTTTATCAAGCACATCGTTTACCCTTTCTGTCATCTTATCTTTATCGGTCCAGCCTGTTGCACCCAATACAAATAACAGGTTGTCTTTAACGGTGCGGTCCATAAGCAATTGAAAATCCTGGAAAATAATCCCCAGTTTTCTGCGTAGTGCAGGTATCTGTTTCTTTTTAAGTGCCTTCAGGTCAAATTCAGCTATACGGCCTTCACCATCGGTGAGTGGAAGTTCGGCATAAAGGGTTTCAAGTAAACTACTTTTGCCGCTACCTGTTTTACCCATCATATAAAGGAATTCACCCTTCTTTACTTCAAAATTAACACGACTTAGTATCAGTGCGTTATCCTGAAATATGGAAACATCTTTTAAACTTATGGTCACATCTAAATGCATAGCAGTAAATTAATTACGATAAACAATTTTACGAAAAATAGTAGCAGGAAAAAGGGTGATCAGAACATCTTTTTTAACACTCTGAGGGAATGTGTATATCGTTTCTGTGTTTCACTGTAAATTCCAAGGTGATCAAACTTGTCTACATGCACTTTGCCGGAAGCATGTATTATCTGCCCTTTGTCGAGCACAATACCTACGTGGGTTATGTTACCTTCTTCATTGTCAAAGAAGGCTAAGTCACCCGATTCCGCCTCTTCAGGAAAGCTTAGAGCAGTGCCTTGTTCAACTTGTTGTGATGCATCTCTTTTCAGGGCAAATCCATTTATCCTATAAACCAGTTGGGTAAAACCCGAACAATCTATACCAAGCGGGGTACGACCTCCCCATAGATAAGGCGAATTGAGGAAAGTAAATGCATCTTCAACCAGTTTGCTACGTTTTATTTTGCCGGAGGGGCTTAACGTATTGCCCTGGTATGAATATCTTTTATTTTCTATAGTTATATCCTTGCCTTTTGTAAAATGAAGTAAACTGCCAATAGTAATGGGAAATGAAACATTATCTGTTTCATCGGTCATTACTCCCATAATATCGGCAACATATGTTGGCGTTTGCTTTTTAAGGCTTTGAAAAGTGTCTTTTGTAATTGGTTGGTATTGCTTGAAGTCAATCCAGCCTTCATAACCATCAAGCCCTGAACGAACACGTACCCAATTTTTGAATTCCTCAATAACTTCAAAATATTCCCCGAACAAAAGTTGAGTTACTATCTCACTCTTGTCAGATGTATCCTTTCGGCAGGGTATTACACTAAGATTGCAAAAACCGAAAGAACTCATTGGGTTTGGAATTACATATTTTCGATAATGATAGCGCTGGCACCACCACCGCCATTGCATATAGCAGCAGCACCGTATTTGCCCTTATGTTGTTTAAGTACATTTATAAGGGTAACTACTATGCGTGAACCAGATGAGCCCAGTGGGTGGCCTAATGAAACTGCACCACCATGTACATTTAGCTTATCATGACTTATCTTCAATTCTTTCATATTCGCCAGTGCAACAACCGAAAATGCTTCGTTTATTTCAAAAAAGTCAATATCCTCAATCTTAAGGTTTGCTAATGCAAGTGCTTTAGGCAATGCTTTAGCAGGTGCAAGGGTAAACCATTCCGGTGCTAATGAAGCATCAGCAAAAGCCACTATGCGGGCCAATGGTTTCAAACCTAATTTTTCCATTTTTTCCTTGCTCATAACTACCACTGCTGAAGCTCCATCATTTAATGTAGATGCATTGGCCGCAGTAACCGAGCCATCTTTTTGGAACACAGGTGGAAGAGAAGGTATTTTTTCAAAATTCACATTTTTATACTCTTCGTCCTCAGCAAAAATTATAGGGTTCCCTTTACGTTGAGGAACCTCAACAGGTATTACTTCATCTTTAAAATACCCCTTCTCCCAAGCTTCAGCTGAGCGCTTGTAAGAAGCTATAGCATATGCATCCTGCTCCTGGCGGGTAATTTTAAATTCCTTAGCACATAATTCGCCCGCATTACCCATGTGTAAATGGTTAAACGGATCGGTAAGTCCATCATACACCATACCATCTAATAGTGTGCCATTACCTAACCTGTACCCTTTACGGGCCTTATCTAAGTAATACGGAGCCAGCGACATGTTTTCCATACCGCCTGCCACAATTACATCGGCAGCGCCTTGCATAATTGTTTGGGCAGCAAGCATAATTGATTTCATGCCTGAAGCACATACTTTATTAACAGTAGTACCCGGAACGGTATTAGGAATACCGGCTTTTATGGCTGCCTGTGTTACAGGTGCCTGGCCAACGCCGGCTTGTAAAACATTGCCATAATATACCTCGTTAACTTCCGAAGGATCGAGTTTTATTTTTTCTAATGCTGCTTTTATGGCAGTAGCACCCAATACAGGGGCTGATATATCTGATAATGTTCCTGAGAAACTTCCTATTGGCGTTCTTACAGCTGAAACAATGTAAACTTCTTTTGACATAAACTTTTGTTATTTAAGGAGTTCAAAAGTAATATTTTTGGGTGACAGGGGATTCGAAATAAACTCTAATTTTGAACAATCAGATAGAATACTGTAATAGTAAGTATGGCTAATAAAAAAGCTATTCCTCCTTCTAAGTCAAATGAAGATAAAGTAACTTCAAAAAGCCCTTTTCACTACAAAGGAAGACGGTTTCATTTGCTTTTTACTTTAAGTGTAATTGTTTTTTGTTTTGCTATATACGGAAATACTATCTCCAATGGATATTCGCTGGATGATGAGTTTGTATTACATGGTGATTCTACCGTGCAGAAAGGTGTTAAAGGTATTCCTTACCTGTTTAAAAGCAGGTATGCCTGGGATCAGAAGGGGGCATATGGTTACAGGCCAATTGTAAAAACTTCCTTTGCAATCGAAGATCAGTTCTTCGGACTGGCTCCTTCGGCAGGGCATGCAATGAACATATTTATATATGCTTTAACTATTATAGCGCTTTTCTACTTTTTGCGTAAGATATTATATGAGCAGGTAAGTGATTATTTCCTTTTTATAGCTACAGCACTATTTTTATCGCACCCTTTACATACTGAAGTTGTTGATAGCCTCAAGAACCGGGATGCTATGCTTTCTGTCTTATTTGGCATTTTATCTACATATTCATTTGTAAAGTCATTTGAAACAGATAAGATAGTTAAACGGATACTATGGGTAATTCTTGGGTGTGCTGCTATCGACCTTGGTTTTATGGCCAAGCCTGATACTGTTCTTTTTGCAGCAATTACTCCCCTGATTCTCTATTTCTTTGTTACGAAAAATTTCAAATCGTGCGGGGCTGTGTTAGGATACATGTTTGCAGGGGGGCTGATATGTAGGAGAATTATAAAACATATACTTCCATTTTCCGATTATCATAGAACAATGTTGTTTTTTGAAGATCCATTAAAAGGTACGCATTGGTATCAAAGAATTCAGCTTGGCTTTGCATCACTCTGGTTTTACATAAGTAAGCTAATATTCCCTAAAGACCTGATATCTTATTATGGGTTCGATGCGTTCCATGCTTTTCCCAAATGGTCAGATATTAATGTATTATGCGGAATAGTAATTATGGGACTGATACTTTGGTATGTATATATAAACAGGCGCGATAGAAGCATCTGGCTATTCTCTTTTTTGCTATTTATAGGAACCCTACTTGCATTTATAAATGTAGTTAAGGTTGGGCCTGGTATTGTTGCAGAACGTTTCATGTTCATTCCTTCCATCGGGTTTGTATTAATAGTCGCTTTATTGCTATTTAAGTTTTTTAAGGTTCCCCTAACCGGTGAGTTAAGCTGGAAGAAAGCAAAAAACCTGGTATTATGTACCATTGCAATTGTAACTGTATATTCAATTAGAGTAATTGTACGTAATCCAAATTGGAAGAACCATTTGTCAATATATGAGCATGATGCTAAACTGGCTCCCCGTTCAGCTAAGCTTCAATCATTGTTAGCAGCGGCATATATAGATGAGATAAAGAAGAACCCCAGGCTTACTGCAGATGATAAAGGTAATTACTACCAGCTTGCAGAAAAGGCATTTCTTGCATCGGTAGATGTATACCCTGAGTATTTTACTTCATGGAATAATTTAGGCATGATAGAATATATTTACTACAAGGATATGAATGCCGCACTTGGGTATTTTAATAAGGCCATTGCAATTGACAGTACGTATACTGAAGCATGGTTTAACTCAGGTTCTGCTTATCGCGAACTGAGAAATTATCCTATGGCAGAAAAGGATTATTTAAAGACAATCCAGGTAAATCCTAAATACGATATGGCATACATATATTTATCGAAGCTGTATGAGTCAGAAGGTAAGTATGATGAAATATTAAAGGTTAATGGAGATGCTGTGAAAAGCGGACATGCTTCAGACGCGGTGTATGTAAATATTGGTAAAGTTTATCTTGAGCGCGGAGATACGGTAACTGCAATACAAAATTTCGATAAATCTTTAGAATACTTCAGTAAAAATGTAAAGCTATTAGATTGGCTTACCCATTACTACTATGGCAAAAGAGATACAGTAAAGGCTCAATACTATATTAAATTAAAAGAGAATGCAGATAAATTTACCGATGAGGCAATTAAAAGGCAGTAAGTAAGTTTACCTGATGTTATAAATGCTCATATCAAAAGCGGTGATAAGAAAACTTGTTTTATTAATTGTTTGTGTATGTGGTGTTGCAAGTTCAAAGGCACAAACAGAAAAAATAAGTAATGGTGTTTTTGGTGCAGGCGAAGCGATTTCATATAAAGTATATTACCACTGGCATTTTTTGTGGCTCGAATCGGGTGAGGTTACATTTACAACTGCATCAAGGAGTTATCATGGTATACAGGCCTATTATTTTACAGGCACAGGCCATTCCTATCCTAAATACGATTGGTTTTATATGGTGCGTGATACTTTTCAGGCCTATGTAGATACTTTTGGTTTTAAGCCATTGAGGTTTGCCAGGTTCAGTAATGAAGGTTCAAACCACGTACATAACGATAATCTTTTTGACGAGATACACCATAAGGTGTTTTATTTTTCAAAGGATAAGGCCAATGACTTTAAGCGTGATTCTCTCAATATTCCGGTTTCGGCATTTGATCCATTGGCTGGTATTTACTTTACACGATGCCTTAACTTTTCGAAAGCAAAAACAAATGATACCATACCAGTCACTATTTACCTTGATGATCATATATACCATATTCACATAAAATACATAGGTAAGGAAGAACAAGCAACAAAGTTTGGTACATTAAGGTGTATTAAAATTAAGGTTAGCCTCATCAGCGGAACTATTTTCAAACAAGGAGAGGAAATGACGGTTTGGGTAACAGATGATGCTAACCACTTGCCTGTTTATATTGAGGCGCCTATTGTAATTGGCTCTGTCAGAGTAGAGTTATTGTCATTTTCTGGTCTTAGGAATGCAATGGACGCGAAAGTCAAGTAGCTTTGCACCATAATGGAAGAAAAGGAGTATCATATTATATTGCATCGGGCCAAAAGAGTATTGCAGTTAGTTGGTATACTGGCTCCTTTTCTAATTACCTCATGTAATCCGGCAAAACGTGTCGAAAAAGGCCAGTATTTGCTGGTACATAACAATATTATATACAGGCAATCTGAAACACCGAAAACTTCGAAAAACAAACTTATTAATAATAAATTAACGGCAATTCCGGGTAGTGAAATTGCCAAATTGGTGTTGCCGCCTGAGCTTTCGGTTAACCAGTTAATTGCCTATATAAAACAAAAACCGAATACGAAAATTCTAGGTTTAATTCCCTTACACCTTTTAGAATATAACCTGGTTGACCCTGAAAAAACGAAGGAAAAACGCTTGCTGAAGAACCAGCGTATAGATGAGAAAAATAAAAAGATAGAAGCAGAAAATGAAAAACGTATAGCAAAGGGGAAAAAACCACGAGCATACAAGTCGAAGGAGCCGAAAGTATTTAGCCGTGAATGGTTAATGGGAGTAGGGGAAGCACCTGTAATACTTGATTCCAGTCTTATGTCGGGTTCTTTATATCAGATCACAAAGTATTTGCATACAAAAGGTTATTTTGATGGTAAGGTTACCGATTCAGTTCATGTATATGGTAATAAAGCAGATGTATTCTATATTGTTCGGGCTGGCAAACCATACAAAATTAATAGCCTGAAGTACCAACTTGAAGATACCACACTTTCTGGTATAATATTTAAAGACTCCGCAAACTCATTGCTAGTAAGGGGCGATAACTTTGATGAAGATATATTGAAAAGTGAGAGAGATAGGATTACCGCTGTATTGAAAGATGATGGATATTATGCATTTTCAAAAGAATATATTGATTATGAAATTGATACTAATCGGACGACCAAAGCGGTATCACTAGTTATTGATATAAAAAAGTTTGCCATTATTGATCCGGCCAAAACAGATTCTGTGATCGAAACCCTGCATCATCAGTATTATATCCGTCATATATTCATTCAAATGAACTATAATCCTAATACACCATATGTTGCGGGAGATACCACTGTTGAAAAAGGTTATATTATAGTTGGCCAACCGGGCGGTATGGCTTTCCTTCCGAAAATATTATTGAATAAAGTGCAAATTAAGCCAGGAGAAATGTTTCACATCGTAAATGTTGAGAACACATACGCAGGCCTTAGTCAAATGAAAGAATTCAGATATATTAATATCCGCTGGGTTCAAGTACCTGATTCCAATAAACTTGATTGTTTCATACAGTTGATGCCTAATACAAAACAATCTTTTTCATCTGAGCTTATTTATGATTATACAGGCGGCTTTTCAGGGGTACAGGCTGATGGAATGTACCAGCACAATAATTTATTTAAGGGAGCTGAAGTGTTTCAATTGAAATTGAAATATGCACTACAAACACAAACACTTCTTAATAGCCAGGAGCCTGCAGGCATAGTTTCAAAAAGTGTACTGTTTAACACACAGGATATTGGACCTGAAGCTAGTTTAATAGTGCCACGGCCATTGAATGTATTTAAACTGATACCCATAAATCCTGCAGTTGCAAACCCTCAAACTACTTTTAAAGTGCTGTACGACTTTCAGGAGCAGCCCGACTACAAAAGGAACATATTGACCTTAAATTACGGCTACGATTTCAATTTTGCCAAGCATGACCACTTAAATGTCACTTTATTTGAAATGAACTTTGTAAGTGCAATAACTTCATCGGTTTTCGATGATGCGTTGAAACAGACAAACGACTTCTTTCTGGAGAATAGTTTTAAAACGCAGGCAATTACCGATGGTCGGGTAAGCTGGACATTTAATAATCAGAACCTAACCAAACTTCGTAATTACGATTATGTAAAAATCAGTTTAGAGGGATCGGGAGTGGTGGTTAGAAGGTTTGATATGAAATTAGACCCACTTGATACCATATTAGGTATTCCATTATCTCACTATGTTAAGGCAGATATTGATTACAGGCATTTCTTCATTCTTTCCAAAGATGATAAATTGGCTTTCAGGGCAATATTAGGTGCCGGTATTCCTGTTCTTGCCAATACTGGCGAAGAGTTACCGTTTGATAAAAGTTTTTGGGCAGGTGGCTCAAATGATATAAGAGGTTGGTTGGCCAGAACCTTAGGTCCCGGAGCCAATAGCCGCCTTGTTTCAGTTGAGGAAGTAGGCGACATAAAAATGGAGGTTAACGCAGAATATAGGGTGAACCTTATCAAGTTCTTTGGCCTGGCATTCTTTTTAGATGGTGGAAATGTATGGTTATGGAATAAAAACCCAAGTATTCCAAACGGAGAATTTGAACTAAATGGTCAACATCCTTTTTACAATGAAATAGCTGTTAATACGGGCATAGGGTTTAGGTTCGATTTTACGTATTTTGTTTTCAGGATCGACCTGGGTGAGCCTTTGGTTGACCCTTCCATGCAAAATGAATGGGACCCAAAAAGTATTCATGAAGCGTTTAACCCGAATAAAAGAACAGCTCTTAACATAGGTATTGGCTATCCTTTCTAATGCAAATAAATGATAAGGAAATTTTAATAAATTCAGTTTTTCTGCGTTATAGTTTATTTATACTTCTCTGAAACATATAATCCTCATATCGCTTTTGTTGTTTGCAGGTATCTTATCTACGCAAGCTCAAAAAAAGTATATGCTTACGGTTGTAAGTAATGACACGCTAAATAAAAAGGGTTTTGTTATGCCCGATTACCAGAAGAAATTCGATATAGCTTCCTTACGAACCAATGAGCTACAAAAGGTGTTGCTTAAGCTATATAGCGATGCATATCTTGCCGCATCATTCGATAGTCTTGTGCAGGATTCACTTGTACTGAAAGCTTATGTAACCTGTGGTGAAAGATATGAATGGGCAAGCCTGACGAAAGGCAATGTTGATGAAGGTGTATTAAGTCAGGTAGGTTATAGCGAGAAATTATTCAGACATAAACCCTTGTATTATAAAGACGCATTAAGGTTAATGGATAAGTTACTTGTGTTTTACGAGAACAACGGTTATCCTTTTGCGCAAGTGCAACTCGACAGTGTTAAACTAGAAAAGAACCAGGTTAGCGCCTCGCTATCATTGACAAAAAAGAAACTTGAGAAAATTGATAGCATTGTAGTAAAAGGTGATCTGAAACTGTCACCGGAATACTTATATGGTTATTTGGGTATCAGGCCAGGAGATTTATATGATGAATCGAAAGTGAAGGTGATAAGTAATAGGCTTAGGGCTCTTCCTTTTTTATTTGAAACCAAGTCAGCCCAGGTTATTTTTGTTCAAGATAAAGCCAAGATATTTCTTTTTCTGGGCAAAAAATCAGCAAACCAGTTTAATGGTATCATAGGCATATTACCTAATTCTACTACTGGTGGAATAAACATTACAGGAGATATCAGCCTTCAACTTCAAAATTCTTTTCACCATGCGGAAGAACTGGGATTTCATTGGCAGCATATTCAGGCACAAACAGAGAATTTAACGGCCCATTTTAGTTACCCCTATTTGTTTCATACCACATTAGGGATTGATGATGATTTTACTTTGTTTAAACAGGATACCACGTACCTGCAACTTGATGAAAAGATCGGCCTGAAATATTTAATGATAGGTGGAAATTACTGGAAACTCTTTTATGAAAACATCACATCAAGTCTGCTCTCTACTTCTACATTGCAGGGCTTAACTACATTACCACCCTATGCCGATGTTACTACCGAGTTATATGGAATAGAATATAGTGCTAAAGCATTAGATTATATTTATAACCCACGTAGCGGATATGAGATTTTGGTAAATGTTGCAGCCGGTAACAAACAAATACATAAGAATCCTAAGCTTGACCAGCAGATATATGATAGCTTACAACTTAGTTCTACGGAATACCGGGCAAATATTAATGCGGCTTATTTTATTCCCTTCTTTTCACGAAGCACTGTTGAATTGGCGCTTAAAGGAGGCTATATAAATGCACCTTCTTTACTCAGGAATGATATGTACAGGATAGGTGGTTTTGCAGTATTGCGTGGCTTCCCCGAGCAATCGATATATGCAAACGAATATAGTGTTGGTACGGTTGAGTTCCATTATCTGCTTGAACAAAACTCTTTTCTGTTTCTTTTCTTTGATCAGGGCTGGTATCAACGGAATGTGGCAGGGCTTGCTATTGTGCGTGATACACCATATGGCTTTGGTGCCGGAATGGATTTTCAAACTAAGGCAGGCATCTTTTCATTGTCCTATGCACTGGGTAACCAGGCGGGATACCCCATCAGTTTCAAAGATGGAGTAATAAATTTCGGACTGATAAATAATTTTTAGAAGCGGATTTGCTTAGTGGTGCGAAGAGCCTTCCTGGCCATGGCCTTTCTCAGCATCATCCTTAATAAGGAAGTAAATACCTGCTACTATGCCAATACATGAGAAAAACACACCAAAAGTGCTAAGTCCATGTGCTGCTGCGTCAACTTCAAGAACAGCATAACGGAAAGGCAGTAAGTAAGTAACTGCAAATATTACCAGCGCTATAAGGTGACTCTTCTTCATAAAAGCAAATATTGATTTTTACTGATGACAAATATATAAAATTAAATAAAAGGTAATTTAAATAGGAAAATATTTCTGCACGGCTTTCATGAAATCGGTATGAATCAAGCCATTTGTGCCTACTATGGTTTTACCAAAAATATAGTCATCTCCTCCATTAAATTCTGCCAGTTTGCCTCCGGCTTCCTGCACAATAAGTGCTCCGGCAGCTACGTCCCATGACTTAAGGCCATATTCATAAAATGCTTCAAAACGCCCGCAAGCAACATAGCAAAGATCAACCGAAGCTGAGCCAATTCTTCGCATACCCTGTGTACAGGTCATAAGGTGTTTGAAAAGGCTCATATAATTATTCTGCAATACAAAATCATTGTAAGGGAAACCCGTTGCAATTAAAGAGTTTTCAAGCTGACTTTGCTTCGATACCTGTATGTTTTTACCATTCACTTTAGCACCTTCTCCTTTAATAGCGTGAAAACATTCCTTAAGGTTGAGTTCGTGTACCACCCCAAGAATTGGCTCATTGTTGTGCATCAATGCAATACTTATAGCAAAGCAGGGTAGTTTATGTAAGAAATTGGTAGTACCATCAAGCGGATCAATTATCCAGGTGTATTCCTTTTTTTCTGTTTCGCCACTTTCTTCGGCCAGTATTCCACTGCCGGGTAATATTTTGCCAAGTCCCTCTATTAAAGCCTTTTCAGAGCTTTTGTCAACATAACTTACAAGATCATTGAATCCTTTTTTCTCAATATCGGTAGCAGAAAATTTATGTTGTTCAGTCATGATAAAATGACCAACTTCATGGGTAAGTTCAATTACCTGTTTGCAAACAGAATCAAGCTGCAATTTGCTCATTGGCTGCTCTTTTTCTGAAGTAATAAATTCCAACTAAGCCTAGTAAGAATAATATAGGAGCAATTAATTGGGCCTGGGTAATTTGTACCCCGAATATGTCGTACTTAATGTTTACACGAATAAGCTCAATTAAAAATCGTTCAACTCCGTTCATCATTAAGTAGATACTGAAAAGCACACCGGGAGTTTTAATTTTCTTTCTTATTCCCCACAGCACAAAAAATAAAATACCACACATAACGGTTTCATAGAAAGGTGTCGGGAATACAGGTATATCAAGTGCGTTGCAATGTACATCCATACAACCTGGTATAGGGGAACCACTGTTTACCACATTATGAGGAAAATTAAATGACCACATCCAATTTGGCAAGAAACTCATCCAGCTAGGCTTGGGCGCAGCGTTGGCAATACCCCAGTCTCCGTCTCCCGCTAACTGGCAGCCAATACGTCCGATAGAGTAGGCGATCATAATTGCCGGTGCAGCGGCGTCAATAAGGTGAATAAGGCTTATGCCCTTTTTTCGGGCATAGTATAGTACTGAAATGGCACCCACAATAAGCCCGCCATACATGGTTAAACCGCTAAATGAAAACAAGTATTGGGCCGGATGTGCAAAAAAGTCCTGGTAGTTTTCCAAACCATCAAATAACTTGGCACCTGCAAGGCCTCCACCAGCCGCAACAAGTGTAATGTTCCCCACTAATTGGTAAGGGTGCATTTGTTCTTCAACCAGTTTAGGTTCAGGCAAGCTTTGTTTTTCTTTTTCGCGGTAACGCATGTATGTGTAAATAGCACCAAGTGTTATTCCGCCAATCCAATTACCTTGTACCGATAATAAAAATCCTTGCGTGTCTTGTAAGAAATCGTGAAAATTCAAGGCAATGTAAACCAATTTAAAGCCTATTATAAAGGCAATAACAAAAGCTTCTATCAGCTCCAGAATACTTGCTTTCTGGCCAATCATAACTTTCTCAGTGAAGGTATGTAATAGTCCTTCATTTTCTTTTCGTTTCAGTTCTTTAGATAGAACGTAACTGGCTGCGAGGAAAGAAATAGCAACCATGCAACCGAACATTTGAAATACTTTAAGAAAATCAAGTTTTATTCCAAACAGGTCTGAGAAAAGATAGTATAGGGATGGGTACATATATCAATAGGTTGCTGAAAGCTTATGGGGTTCTTTAATTTCGTTAAAAGTATTACGAATTTCTATACCCACCGTTCCGTCTTCATTAATGCCTTTTAGTAATACATTGGCTTTTTGGTAGGCGAGGTCAGGATTTAGTTCTGTTCGCACTTTAATGTAGTTATCTGTGTATCCGTAAAGGAAGCCATCCTTATTGCCTGATTCAAACAGCACAATTCTTTCGGTACCTATATGCTGTTCGTAGAAATTTCTGAGTTTCTTCTCAGAGAGTATTTTCAACATTCTGTTTCTTTTCCTGCGTACTTCGGTTGGTATAACATCCTTGTCCGATGCAGCCAATGTGTTTGAACGTTCCGAGTATGTAAATACGTGCAGGTATGAAATATCAAGTTCGTTCAGGAATTGATAAGTTTCATTGAAGAGCTCGTCTGTTTCACCCGGAAAGCCTACAATAACGTCAACCCCAATGCAGCAATGTGGCATTAGCGATTTTATTTGCACCACCCTGTCAACATACAGGTCCCTTAAGTATCTGCGACGCATTTTCTTTAAAATAGTATCGGAGCCTGACTGAAGCGGAATATGAAAGTGAGGAACAAACTTGTTGGAACGTGAAATGTATTCTATGATTTCATTTTTAAGCAGGTTTGGCTCAATAGATGATATGCGGAAACGCATTTCATTAGTAGTGTTTTCAATAGCCTGGACAAGCTGGTAGAATGATTCAATATGCTCAGTTGAGTTTGGGTCGCTAATACCAAAGTCACCAAGGTTAACACCCGTAAGCACAATTTCTTTTACCCCTTTATCCGCTATTTCATTTATGTTCTTAACTACATTTTCTATAGTATTACTGCGGCTTTTGCCTCTTGCAAGCGGTATAGTGCAATAAGAGCAATTATAATCACAACCATCCTGCACTTTCAAAAAACTCCTTGTCCGGTCGCCCGAAGAATATGATGAATGAAAAGCCAGTGGCTGTTCTATTTCGCATGAATGAATCTCTGTATGTGTTTTCTTGTCTAATTGCTGAAGGTAGTTTGCAATATTGAACTTTTCTGAAGCCCCCAATACTATATCAACTCCTTCTATCTTCGAAATTTCTTCGGGTTTTAGTTGGGCATAACAACCTATCACAGCAATGAACGCACCGGGTGCCTGGTTCAAGGTATTACGTACTATCATTCGGCACTCCTTATCAGCTTCATTGGTAACCGAGCAGGTATTAATTATATACACATCAGCTTTTTCTTTAAAAGCCACCTTACTAAAGCCCTCGTCTGCCAATTTTTTAGCAATAGCCGATGATTCTGAAAAATTCAGTTTACAGCCTAAGGTATGCATGGCAAATGTGCGGACTTGCTCCATAGAACAAAAGTAGGCATTTGCGGTTAATAGCGTTTTTATTGTCAATATAATGGTTAGTAAAATCACATTTCCCGCTAAAAATGAGGGTTACTTATCCCATATCTTCGCAATAGATAATTACAATTAATACTATAGATTCATGATAAGGAGAATAATTACATGCCTAATACTTTCTTCGGCCCTTTGCCTGAGTTCCTGCCATCACTTCGATAGTGGTGAAGGTGAGAACATTTTCCGGTATAATGAATTAGGTGATGTTACATCACTTGACCCAGCTGCGGCCCGTAGTTTTGAGAATATTTGGATAGATGACCAGCTATATAATGGCCTGGTGCAAATGGATACAGCTTTTAAAATAATACCGGGTATTGCAAAGTCATGGGAGATTGGTAATGATGGCCTGCAGTACACTTTTCATCTGAGAGGCGATGTCTATTTTCAGGACGACTCCATATTCCCTGAAGGTAAAGGCCGCAAAGTTGTGGCATCAGATTTTGTACATAGTTTTTTTCGTTTGTTCGATGCAAGAATATCAAGCGCTACTACCTTGCTAAACTATGTCGATAGGGTTTACCCCGGTAGCTTTCAGGGCTTCCAGGCAACCAATGATTCTACATTCGTTATTTATTTAAAGAAATCGTACGCTCCTTTTCTAAACATATTAACCATGCGTTATTTCTCAGTTATTCCATTTGAAGCGGTGGATAAATACGGACAGGATTTTGGCGAGCACCCAATTGGAACGGGGCCATTTCAGTTGAAAAAGTGGACAAGAGGCAATAGGCTTGTACTGGTACGTAATGATCACTATTTCGAAAAAGACGCACATGGTGATTTATTGCCATACCTGGATGGGGTAGTGGTAACATTTGTTAAGGATATGGAAACCTCCTTTCTTGAATTTGTAGATGGCAATCTCGATATGGTTTCGGGTTTTGCAGCTATTAACCCAAGGCAGGTGTTTACTCCTAACAGTGAATTAAAGAAAGAGTTTAAAGATAAATTCAACCTGCAACGAATGCCATTTATCAAAACTGATTATCTCGGTTTTATGATAGACCCTAAACGCATGAGTGATAAAGTACCTATCAATATGAAATCTATCCGCCAGGCTATTAACTACGCAATTGACAGGGAAGAACTGGTGCGCTATTTACGAAATGGAATAGGTATTCCGGCAACCAGAGGCTTTGTCCCTCCTTTTCTGCCGGGAAATAAAGATGCAGCCGATGACGGTTATAAATACGATCCTGACAAGGCAAATGCCTTGCTTGCACAAGCTGGATTCCCTAATGGTAAGGGACTCCCTGAAATATCGGTTTTTGTAACAAATGAAACCGGCCCGATAGCACAGGCCATACAATCGCAATTGCAGCGTGTGGGCATTAAGCTAAGTATACATATGGAACAACCTGCTGTATTAGCGGAATGTGTTGTAAGTGGACAATGTTATTTCTTTAAAAAATCGTGGGTAGGTGATTATCCTGACGCAGAGAATTTTCTATCACTGTTCTATACCAAAAACTTCTCTCCTGAAGGTGTGAACTTTTTCCACTATTCTGACCCTAAATTCGATTCGTTGTATGAACACGCAATTTCAGAATCGAATGATACAATACGTTACGCTGAATACAGGCAAATGAATAAAATGGTGACAGAAGCCGCTCCGGTAGTGCCTTTATATTACGATGAAGTGGTTCGTCTGGTAAATAAAAAGGTTTCAGGATTACCTATCGACTCAAGGAATTCTCTTGATCTGAGAAAGGTGAAGAAAGGCCAGTAATAATGAATCTATATTAAATAATAAACCCCGGCCAATGGTCGGGGTTTATTATTTGTATTAGGATATTATAATTACGCCTTCACTAAAGACATATTCTTAATGATCTCATCACCAAACTCAGAGCATTTCAATACTGTAGCTCCCTGCATTTGACGTTCGAAATCGTAGGTAACACGTTTAGCTGCAATTGATCTTTCAAGGCCTGAGTAGATAAGTTCAGACGCTTCTAACCATCCAAGGTGTTCCAACATCATGGCTGCTGAAAGAATAACTGAACCTGGGTTTACTTTATCAAGGTCAGCATACTTAGGCGCTGTGCCGTGTGTAGCTTCGAATATAGCGTGACCGGTTACATAGTTAATGTTTGCACCTGGTGCAATACCAATACCACCAACCTGTGCTGCAAGCGCATCAGATAAGTAGTCACCATTCAGGTTAAGTGTTGCAATAACATCAAAATCTTCAGGGCGGGTAAGAACTTGTTGAAGGGTAATGTCGGCAATTGAATCTTTAATTAAAAGTTTGCCGGATGCAAGAGCTGCTTTTTGTTCAGCATTTGCTGCATCTTCGCCTTTATCCTTCTTGGTCTTTTCCCATTGTTGCCAGGTATAAACCTTATCGCCAAAAACCTGTTCAGCAAGTCCATAAGCCCAATCGCGGAAAGCGCCTTCAGTATATTTCATAATGTTACCCTTGTGTACAATGGTAACCGATTTACGTTTATGCTTTAGTGCATACTCAATAGCGCTATGCATTAAGCGGCCTGTACCGGTTCTGCTCACAGCTTTAATACCAAGGCCTACCATTACTTCCGACGGCATTTGAACTCCTGCTGATTTATAAAAAGCTTCGTTCTTATCAGCAGTGCCAAAACGGATCTTGGCAAAATCCTTAGGGAATTCCTTAGCAATAAAGTCTAATACTTTTTGTGCCTCAGGACTTCCTGCTACGTATTCAATACCTGCATAAATATCTTCGGTGTTTTCACGGAAAATAACCATGTCAACAGCGCCTGGATTCTTTACAGGAGAAGGAACTCCTTCGAACCACCTTACAGGACGCAAGCAAACGTAAAGATCAAGTAACTGGCGAAGTGCCACGTTAAGTGAACGTATACCACCACCAACAGGGGTAGTTAAAGGGCCTTTAATACCAACAATGTATTCCTTGAATGCTGCAATAGTTTCATCAGGTAACCAGTTGCCGGTTTGCTTAAATGCTTTTTCACCTGCCAATACTTCTTTCCATACTATCTGGCGTTTGCCATTGTATGCATTCTTTACTGCTGCGTCAATTACGCGAACCGAAGCGCGCCAAATGTCTGGTCCGGTTCCATCGCCTTCAATAAAAGGGATAATAGGGCTGTCGGGTACGTTTAGTTTACCGTTTGTTAATGTGATCTTTTGTCCGTTCATAGCTTATATAGATTAGTGTTTAATATCCGAAAATGTCTTGCATAGTAAGGAAGGTAACCTTGCCATATTTCTCAAGTGCCTTCATATCTATGTCTTTTTTATTACCCATTACCAGTAAAGTATAAGATTGTTTTGCAATATATTCTTTATGGAACTTTTGAATATCGGCAAATGTAAGCGTTGGAAGCTTATCAAATATCAATTTTCTTGTATCGTAGTCAATACCAACCCTGCGGGCATTTTCAAAGTTAAAAAGTATGCCTTCACGTATAATACGTGTTGAGGCGATGCCTTTTAAAACAGCGTCCTTTGAGGTTGACCACAATTGTTCGTATTGCGGTATACTATCATTTAATAATTGCATCATACCATCTGTAGCTTGGCCCAGTTTGTCAGCTTGTGAACCAATATATGCCAGGTTACCGTAATGTGATACGCTATCGGCCGGTGCACTGTATCTGCAGAAAGTTGAATAAGCAAGCGCTTTCGATTCACGCAAAATTTGAAAAGAAACAGATGCCATTGAGCCTCCGAAATATTCATTGTACATTGAAATAACCGGATTTAAAGTTGGGTCATAATGATTGCCACCTCTCTCCAAAATAATTACTTCGGTTTGTTTCATATCATGGTCAACCACGTAAACCTGGTTTGCACCTGCCACCTGTTCAAATTTCTGACCTTGCGGTAAAGGTTTAAATACAGTCGGAATAATATGGTATTTCTCAAGTGTGCTGACTAATTGCTGTGCGGGCTGTGAACCATAGTAAAGCACATGATGATTATATTGGCAAAGGTTATGCAATACTTCCGTTAGAGCCTCCGGTCTTGTGTTCTTTAATTCTTCGTTTGTAAGTATATAGGTGTATGGAGAAACAGGCCCATACGTGCCATAGTTGGCAAGGGCAGAGAACAGAATAGTATTCTTATCGAGTTTATTATCTTCCCTTTGTTTCAATGTGACATCAATCAATGTATGCATAGCCGTGGTATCAGGCTTCGCATCTGAAATGAGGCTTTCAAATAGCTGCAAGGCAGGGGTAAAGTTTCGTGTAAGCCCCGATAGGTTTACATAAAGCCTGTCCTTATCGCAGAATGTGGTATACGTACAAGCCAGTTTATAAAATTCCTGTTGCACTTCTTCAGGTCTCAATTTCGATGTGCCGGTATATTTCAAGTAATTGATAGCCGGTTGAAGTAACTTGCTATTCTTGGTACCCATATCGAATATGTAGTACATGTTGAAGGTACTGTCCTCTGTATTTTGAACGTAGTAAACAGGTAATTCATTTTTCACCGAAAGTGTTTGTATCTCCTTTTTATAGTCAACAAATACCGGAGTGATAGGTGCAACTTTTTCTGCTTCAATGTTCTTTACAAATTGCGATTCAGCTTTTGCATTTGTCTGCACAGGAGTAATAACAGGCTTTTGTACCTTTTCAACAGTCGTGTCTTCGCCAACTTTTTTGTAAACCACTGCATAATTATTTGCGTAATGGGTGCTTGCAAAATCCATAATATCCCTCTTCGTTATCTTAGCTAAGCGATCGTTTTCACTGATAGCATCGGCCCAGCTTTCTCCGGTTGTAAATGCAATTACAAAAGTTAATGCACGAACACTGTTACTACGGAATTGCTGTATCTGTTGTAACTTCAAATTATTTACAGAAGCCGCGATCATCCAATCAGGGAAATCTCCTTTTTTTAATTTGTCAAGCTCTGTCAACATTATGTTTTTCGCTTCTTCCAGTGATTGTCCTTCTTTCGGTACAGCTTGAAATTCCTGGTAGGAATAGTCCATGAAAATATTATTATTCACTCCTGCAGTCTGCACTTTTTCCTGTTGCATCAGGTCAAGGTCAAATAAGCCGGCTTGCCCGTTACTTAATAACATTTGTATAAGATCTATCATATCCGCATCGCGGCTGCCTGCACCTGCAAATCGGTAGCCAATTGTTACTGCAGCTGCATTTGGGCCGTAAACGGTTTCGCTTGTAGGTGTAGTAATAGGGTCTTCCTTTGGTGGGTTAAAAGTAGGGATAGGTTTAGCAACATAAGGGCCAAAATATTTGTCTATTTCCTTAATGGCTTCATCAGGATTCACATCACCGCTTAGTGCCATAACCATATTATTTGGCACATAATAGGTATGGTAGTATTTTAATATCTCAGTAAGTGATGGATTCTTCAGGTCATGTATAGTACCAATAGTAGTTTGTGTTCCGTAAGGATGTTTTTTGAAAAGCTGAGCTAATAATGCTTCTTCGGTCTTTTCATTGTCATCATCAAGGTTCCTGTTCTTTTCTTCATACACTGCTTCAAGTTCAGTATGGAACAGGCGCATAACAGGATTCCTGTATCGTTCTGATTCTATTTCAAGCCATGGGATCATTTCATTTGAAGGAATATCTTCCTGGAAAACGGTTTGTTCTACTGATGTAAAGGCATTCGTTCCCCTTGCACCAATAGAGTTCATTAACTTATCGTATTCATTGGCTATTGCATAGCCCGATGCTACATATGAAACACTGTCTATCTGGTGGTAAAGTTTCTTTCTCTTTTCTGGATCGGTAGTGTGGCGATAAACTTCATACAGGTTTTCTATTTTATCAAGTTCAGGTTTTTCTTTTGCATAATCATTGCTGCCGAATTTGTCGGTGCCTTTGAACAGCATATGCTCTAAATAGTGAGCCAGGCCGGTTGCATCATGCGGATCGAACTTGCTGCCTGCTTTTGTTGCTATATACGTTTGAATGCGGGGTTCACTTTTATTTACAGAAATAAAAACTGTAAACCCATTATCAAGATGATAAATTCTGCCGTGTAAAGGGTCATTGGGAACAGTATCGTATTTGTATTGCTTATCTCCTGCAAAAGCAGAAAAAGAAAGAGCTAACAGGGCAAGGGCAAAGAAGTGTTTCTTCATAAAAATTAAGTTTTACGTATTAATCAATCCCAAGGTCCAACTGGTCCTTTAGTTTTTCCACAGCAGGGTTCTTTTCCTTCATGTGGTCATATTTTTCCTGTGTAGTATATGGCTTGCGCGCAGTTTCTGTTTTCGAAATTGTAATAATGAAATTCAGTTGCGGGTGTTTCAGTTCAGCCCTCATAAAATTTATAAGGCTTACACGGTCCTCTTCAATGCTTTGTTGTTGTACAGCGCTTGGCACATCCAATACGATCATTGAAGGTTTCTCTTCCGATTTCTTCGGAACTATCTGGCTCAATATGCTGCAAAGACTTATTTTCTTTGCCTTGTTCAGCTCAATATAATCTCCCCAGGTTTTAAGTATTGCCTCGTTACTTAGGGGTTGCCCTGCTTCTTCATTTTTTGTTGCTTCCTGCGCTGCTTTCTCCTTAGGTGCATCCCCCATCATTTTATTAATTGAAAGCGGGCTTACTTTTTTAGGAGCAGCAGGTGTTGCTGCAGGAGGAGATTCGGGTTTGTATTCTTGTTTAGGTTCTGCTGCTTTAGGGGCAGCCGGAGTTACCTTGGGCGCTATCGGAGCTGCACTTGGTTGCGGAGCTGGTTTTGCTATAGGTGCACTTGTAGCAACAGGGGCCGTGGCTGGAGCAGCTAACTTACCCGAGGCAAGATTACAAAGCCTCATTATGGTAAGTTCAACCAGCAAGCGTTGATTTACCGATGTTTTATAGGTTACGTCAGCCTGGTTTAAAATATTCAAGCCATTAAATAAAAAAGCCTCAGAATATTGTGCGGCCTGCCATACATATTTTTCTTTCAGCTGACCGCCTTTTTCCAGCAGAACTGCGGTTGACGGGTTTTTAGCCACAACTAGATTTCTGAAGTGCTCACCCATACCTCCAATAAATAAATGGCCGTCAAAACCATTATTTAATATCTCATCGAATGTCAATAGGGCAGTGGGTACATCGCCTTGCAAAATGGCATCGGTAATTTTAAAATAGTAATCATAGTCGAGTATGTTCAGGTTATCTATTACCTTTTTATAGGTAAGGTCCTTGCCTGCAAAACTCACCATCTGGTCGAAGATGGATAGAGAATCTCGCATAGAGCCGTCGCCTTTCTCAGCTATAATATGTAATGCTTCAGGCGCAGCTGTTATACCTTCCTGCGATGCTATGTATTCTAAATGTTCGGCTACATCTTTCAGTTGTATGCGTTTAAAATCGAATATCTGGCAACGTGAAAGTATGGTCGGTATTATCTTATGCTTTTCAGTTGTAGCTAAAATAAAAATAGCATGTGCAGGTGGCTCTTCCAGTGTTTTTAAAAAGGCATTGAAAGCAGCCTGAGATAGCATGTGAACCTCGTCTATTATATATACCTTATACTTTCCGAGTTGAGGTGCAAACCTTACCTGGTCAATAAGCAGACGTATATCATCTACCGAGTTGTTCGATGCAGCATCTAATTCGTGTACATTAAGTGAACGGCCTTCATTAAAACTTTTGCACGATTCACATTCGTTGCAAGCTTCAATTTCAGGGCTAAGGTTAAAGCAGTTAATGGTTTTAGCTAAAATACGGGCACAACTAGTTTTTCCAACACCACGCTGACCGCAGAATAAAAACGTTTGGGCAAGATGATGATCGGCAATAGCATTTTTTAATGTATTAACTATGGCTTTTTGGCCTATAACACTTTTAAAGGTAGAGGGGCGGTATTTACGGGCCGATACTACAAAGTCTTCCATTGCTTCGGGTTAAACCCCAAATATATAAGAATTTGAAGGAATTGGGTGACATAAGATGTTAACCTTAGGGATTTATGACAATATGGGTTGCGAATTATGTCACCAACTTATTTGGAAATGGGGCCATTATTTCATATGTTTGTTTAAACAATATCCCTGGTTATGAAAAAAAACATACTTAATTTATCAGTACTTCTCATTTTAATTTCTTCAGGTCTTTATGCACAGGACTGGAGAGTAATGATGAAAGATGCAAAGTACAATATTCATGATGTGCAAAAAGCATTTTATAAATGGTATGCACAACAGCCTCAAAAAAGCAAAGCACCCAATCCAAGCGTGAAAGATGCTGATAAAGAGGAAGAAGAATCGAATGGGGCATTTATAGAGTTCAAACGCTGGGAGGCATTTTATGTACCACGCACATATCCTTCGGGTAACAGGCCAAACCCTGCAGTACTTGAAAAAGAATACAACAGTTTTATGGCAGGTCAGAAAACAAAGTCAAAAAGTGTTAAGGCCGCTGGCGCTGTTTCAAACTGGTCGTATGTTGGTAACACAAATGACTCGAACCTCTCTGGTGTTGGCCGTGTAAATCACATCAGGTTTTTTCCGGGTAATACAAATATTATTTATGCCTGTACACCTTCGGGCGGACTTTGGAAGTCAGTTAATGCCGGTGCAAGCTGGACAACAAATACTGACAATTTAATAGATATTTCTGTTGACGATATAGCCATTAACCCGCTTAATACCAATATTCAATATATAGCTATGGGCGATGGCGATGGCGGCTATGCCGGCTCTACACCAAGTACAGTAGGTGTATTAAAATCGTACGATGGGGGTAATACATGGAATCCTACGGGTTTGTATTTGCAATTGGCAACTACTGGCCCTTCGGCTGCTACTATTCAGCAATTATTACTGAACCCTGTCGATACCGGTGTTGTATTTGCAGCTTCTACCAACGGATTGTATTATACATCTAACGGTGGTTCAACATGGACAATTGTCATTCCTAACCATGATATACGTGATGTGGAATTTATGGCAAAACATACCGATGTTGTATTTGCCTCTGGTTTCGATGGTACATTATGGCGTTCTACTGATTACGGCGCAACATTTACACAGGTTACAGGTGGCTGGTCAGCAACCGACAGGTTAGAAATTGGTGTTACACCGGCTGATTCTGAGTACGTATATATATTGGCCGGTAATGTAAACAGCGGGGGATATGATGGTGTTTACCTTTCAACCAATGGTGGTAAAACATTTACAGCAAAATCAACCAGCAGCTTATCGGTTAATCCTATGGGCTGGAATGATAATGGTAGTGACAAGGCAACCGGCCAGGCATCATACGATCTTTCAATAGCAATCTCTCCTACAAATAAGGATAGTGTTATAATTGGTGGTGTTGATATCTGGGCTTCTTCAAATGATGGAGCAAGTTTCGGAACACATGATATTACGGCATGGGATAATAATCCATATGTACATGCCGACATACACCATATCCTTTTTGAACCGGGCGGAGGAAAATACTTTTTGGCTGCATGCGACGGAGGTGTATTTAATGTAGGTCTTTCATCAGGAAGCACTAATCCTATTGATATAGGTAATAACCTGGGTATCGGGCAACAATATGGCATGGGTAATTCACAACAAAAGCCATATTTATTCATTAGTGGATGGCAGGATAACGGAACCAATCTTTCGGCTGCAAACAGCAGGCAATGGTCCCAGGTAGTAGGTGGTGACGGAACACTTTGTTTTATTGACTATACCAACGATAAAAACCAATACGCATCATACCCTTTGGGTTCTTTATATGCAGATATTGGTGGAGGTGGTAGCAATTTCGGTTCAATTACAAACGGGCTTCCTAACCAGGGTCCATGGATAGTTCCATTCCTCGAGGATCCTAAAACACCTAATACTATTTATTGCGGCTTTACTGATGTATACCAATCAACTACACAGGGAAGTAACTGGGTTCAGAAAAGTACCTGGGGTGCATCAAATAGCCTTGCCCAGATTGCAGCTATTGCAATTGATTCAGTTGTAAATACAGATGTGTATGCAGGTGGATATAATAGCTCAGGAAACGTATTAGAGTTTACTTCAACTATTAATGCTGCAACACCTACTTGGACGGACATTTCTGCCGGATTACCATCAGATGTGGTTATAAGCGCATTAGCTGTAAATCCTAAAAAGCCAGGACAACTTTGGGTTACATTTTCAGGATACGATGGCAATGCAAAGGTGTATTATACCGGCAATGGAAATACTGCAACGCCAACCTGGGTGAATCTTTCAGCGGGCTTGCCAAACCTTCCGGTAAACTGCATATTTTATGAAAGTGGAACTGATAATGGTATTTATGTGGGACTTGATGGTAGTGTATATTACCGCGATAGTATTACAGCCGGTTGGGTTAACTTCAGTAATGGCTTACCAAACGTTCCGGTAGATCAGTTAGTAATGTATAACGCAACGCACACATTAAAGGCTGCAACATTCGGCAGAGGCTCATGGGCCTCACCACATTGGACACCTCCTACTGTAAAACCTGTTGCTATGTTCTCAGGTTATCCGGTAGCGTATTGCATAAACGATACAGTTCAGTTTACCGATACCTCATCAGGCCAACCAACCAGTTGGAGTTGGTCATTCCCGGGTGGTACTCCTTCCACTTCAACAGTACAAAACCCTGTTGTAGTTTACACTGCAGCTGGTACATACTCTGTTTCGCTTACTGCTACAAATGGTGTGGGAAGCAATACCTTAAACCAGCCAACATATATTACTGTAAATCCGACCCCTGCAACACCTGCTATTACGCAAACGGGCCAAACACTGAATAGTAATGCTGTCGGAGCTTCATACCAATGGTATTTAGGTGGAGTGGTTATACCTGGAGCAACATCGTCTACATACACGGGTACACCAAATTTATCACTTGGCACATATGGTGTAATTGTTACAAATAATACAGGATGCTCTTCAGCAATGGGTACAATAATTATAAGCCCAAGTGTTGCGCCTACTGCTGCATTTGCTGCATCAACTACTACCACATGCGCAAACGATACGGTTCAGTTTACCGATAATTCAACAGGCAATCCTACCAGTTGGAGCTGGACATTCCAGGGCGGTAATCCGGCATCATCGGTTGCACAAAATCCGACTGTTATTTATAGTGCTGCAGGTTCTTATTCGGTTTCGCTTACTGCAACTAATTCTATCGGAAACAATACCCTGAACCAGCCTACGTATATTACTGTGAATCCTGATCCGGGAACACCAACCGTAACGCAAGCAGGGCAGACACTTACCTGCACAACTGCTGGTACTACATATCAATGGTACTTTAATGGAAAAGCTATTTCAGGCGCAACATCATCTACATACACGGGTACACCTACACTACCTTTAGGAACGTATGGAGTAGTTATTACAAACGGTTTTGGTTGTTCGTCTACAATGGGTACAATAATAGTAGATGGAATTAATGAACTATCGGTGAATAACAGTATTTCGGTATTTCCTAACCCTACTAATGGAAATGTAAAAGTTACATTGACTATGCCGAAGGAAGGTGATTACAAGTTAAGTGTATCAGATGTTTTAGGTAGAACAATGTTCGCTGACGAAATTCATATTACGGGCACTTATAATGGTAATATTGATATGTCTGGCTATAGCAAAGGAATCTACTTTATATCTGTTAAGGATGGTAGTTTCTTGGCTGTAAAGAAAGTGGTGGTTTATTAATAGCACTTATTTAAATTGAAATCGCCGCCTGGTTTCAGGTGGGGATTTTTTTATTGTATTTCATTGTTATTATCAATAGAAAACAGAGGCTGTTGAAAACGCAACCATTTTTCTCTTTTAATTAAAGTTGGTCAGGTTTAACTTTGCATTGTTGGTGCTTGCTATTGCTAAGATTGATTGAAGTAGTTTTACCGAAGGAGGGGGTTTACAAAAATGCATGTGTTTTTTGTGGTCTTATTATTGAAAACCAACAGGTTGAGGGTTTACAAATCGTAAAAAGTGTAAACCCCCCTCACTTACTAATGAAATCGACTAAGACTAACGACTATCCGCCACTAAATGATACCTTTGCCGCCCGAATGAACGCACCAACTTATACATTAACACCCGTAAAGGAAACTGACTTTTTGAAAGGTGGGGTGTTGCTTATTGATAAGCCACTCAACTGGACATCTTTCGATGTTGTAAATAAGGTTAGGAGATTATTACTGAAGAAATACGATAAGCGCTTGAAAGTGGGCCATGCCGGCACGCTTGATCCTTTGGCAACAGGCCTATTGGTTATATGCACAGGTGCATTTACCAAGCGCATAAATGAATTTCAGGATGGTGAAAAAGAATACGAAGGGACTTTTGTTATTGGTGCCACCAGGCCATCTTACGATAAAGAAACAGAAATTAATGAAACATTTCCTGTTGACCATATAAAGGATGAAATGATACAGGAAGCTAAAAAGAAATTTATTGGGGAAATTGAACAAATACCGCCGTCGTATTCTGCTATAAAAATGGGTGGAAAGCGTGCGTATGAAAGTGCCCATAAAGGGATAGAAGTAAAAATGTCACCACGAATAGTATACATCCGTGAGATGGAGGTTAAAAGGCTTGATTCTACTCATATTTGGTTTCGCGTTGTTTGCGGAAAAGGCACCTATATCCGTTCACTGGCAAGGGATTTCGGTATTGCACTGCAAAGTGGTGCATATTTAGATAGCCTTTGTCGCACCAGAATAGGCGAATTCAGGCTGTCACAAGCCATTAGTATGGATGAAGCCTTTGATTTGTTTGCTGTTGAGGCAGGTATGTAACTAATAATCCTTACTGGAAGCCATTTTAAAAGATTTA
>Ga0206877_10032_pt1 | contig 45779 bp, 42 predicted proteins | sample Alteio_BWOrgCont_7_FD_152623 | JGI IMG/M metagenome (GOLD analysis project Ga0206877, IMG submission 152623) | Enriched cells from forest soil in Barre Woods Harvard Forest LTER site, Petersham, Massachusetts, United States -... | ecosystem: Environmental > Terrestrial > Soil > Temperate forest >...
AAATGCAAAGATCCTGTATAATACCAGCCAAATTATAAAGGAATAGTCAAGATAAGGGGCTTTATTTTGAATTCTCTTTCATTACCTTCTCAATTTTTCCCTATTAAAGAAATTTCGCCGGATCAGCACCAAAAAATAGCGAAAGATGCGACCAATAAAAATCAATGGACGCCATTGACCGGCGTTCCGGACCCCGTGGCTCAACGAAGCGCTGCGGGCAAAATTGCAGAGTCTCTACAGGCTGGGTTGATAGCTGGCGCGGCTACCTTTGGAAATGTTGTGGCAGGATACTGTGCTTACGCCCAGACCCTTGGACCCTCACTTAATTATAGACACTCTTATAATCCTTTACCTCTTATTATTTCGACAGCGGTTCTTAGCGGTATCTTTGCGGCTTCTAGAGAGTATTCAAGGATTTCTAAGAAAGAGGAATCAAATGACAATACAAACGCCGCTCTTGTGGAAAAGCCCGCCAGCACTTGGAAAAAAGTGACAGAAGCAGCAAAGGCTGCATGGACTAGTTGTGGAGTTACATGTTCTATTGGTATCGCAGCTGCAATGTTTTTTAATGTGCGAGAGTCCGACGCCCTACCGCCGATTATCGGTATATCAGCGCTGGTTGGCCTTGGGCGGGCTGCCAACACTTACAGATCCCTGACTCCCGACAGATCCCTTACTCCCGATGAGGCTAAAGCTTCTGTGGCTAGAAAAAACCATGCGAGCAAAATCGCACAATGTAGAATAGCCGCGTTGTCAGCTACTGCGGCTGTCTTCGGAACCATTGCGACAGGGGTAGGAGTTCTTCATTTAAGCGGAGTAGATCTCGCAAAGTTCTGGATACCATCATATATAGTACCTATGACAAGTTGGATTTATAGCAGCGGATCAAACGCATATCAGCAAAAATACAATTCGCTTACCAATGAGGAGCGGTTTCCTGACAAGATGACCGTCGCGCCTCCCGTAAAGCATAGTACATTGGACAAGATGGCAAAATCTCTAAAGGTTGGATGGAACAGTTATGCAATATCATTGACTCTAGGTCTCATAGGAGGCGTAGCTTTAACTACTGCGGGCCCTCGAGATTTTGAGGCGATCCTACCGGTTATAGTTGGAGTATCAGCTGGCATAGGCTCTGTAAATGCCGTCAAAACGTACAAGTCTCTGGAAAGCGGTGGACCTACTCTCAAAGATGAATGGAACAAGATGTCGAAAACAAAGAAAAGGTGCGTGATAGTCGCTTCTTTAGCGGCTCTAACGGCTCTTGGAGTGTTCTGTATAGGACCTGCAACAGTAGAAAGAAAAATGCGTGATACGGCCAAAAACGTCGGCAATTTCGCTTACGATCAATATTTCAAATTAGCTTACTCGTCCAAAACTAAAGTCGAGAGCAAACCAGAGGTAGAGTGGCACTCAAGCTATACTTTCAACGAGATTGCCGAGTTGAACCGGTTAGCGAGCTTGCCTGACGATGCCGCTTGCGCTGACATTTTGTATACCTGCTGCTTCGACAAAAAAGATGGAAATCACCAGCGAGCGTTCCATAAAAAAAATCTGTTATTCCACTTTGATAAATTAAAGAAGTTTAATGAACTGAGTGTGGAAGATAAAGAAGCTCTTATAGAATTGATTGCGAAAGATCGGGAAGCTCATTATGAATTGACTGCAGATGATCAAAAAGATCTTAAAAATTTGAGCGCGAAGAAATTGGAAGATTTAATTGGTCAAAAATATAAAAATTTGGCTGCGCGAGCTATGGAAAATCTTAAGGATGCGAGAAGGGAGAACCAAGCTAAAATTGTGAAGGCATATGATGATTTGGCTGAGAAAGAGCGGAAAGATCTTCATAAACCGACGCTGAGCCAGGAATTGAAGATTACAAAGAAATATCAAACACTGTTTCAAAAAGCTCAGGTGTCTCTTGATATACAGCAAATTCAGCAGGAAGGCGCTATTAATCAGAAATATAATGATTTGGCTGTTGAAGCTAAAAAATATTGTAAAATAGCTTTTATTCAACAGGACTATGATAATTTGGCTATGCAAGCTTTAGCAGATCTTAATGAAATGACTGCGGAGGATCTGGAAGCCCTTGTTGAAAAAAAATATAAGGATTTGGGTAAGAAAGCTCACACCGTTTTGAATAGAGCAAAGCAGAATATGAAGGCTACTGGGGAGTGTGTATCATTGGATAAACTTCTGTGCAACTGCATGACGATAACCAAGACGCTAACGAATCCTAATTGGTTATACCAGCAAATGGGAATAAAACCTGAGTGTCGAGCCGACTATAATACTTCCTCAGATGCAGGTCCTATTTCAGGTCTTAGTTGTAGTGACGTGACTTAAAATTTGTCGTTTGTCTACCAAATTGAGAAAGGCATCAAGGGTTCTTGATGCCTTTATTTTTTTAAATCAGAGATCGACTTTTCCGGGTAGTAGTAATGTAGTACGCTCTTTATCGGTAATTTCAACAACTTTGTTGCGGCGAGCTTTTTCGATCTGATCGCTGATCACCTTTACGCTCTTTGCTACGTTATCGGCTAAAAAGAGCGCCGACTTTTGTTGCCCAATACCAAGTCTTTCTCCGATTTCTAAGGTAGTCTGATCTGATCCTAAAAGCAAAAAGTCCCAACCCAAACGCTGTTTTTCTTGGATGACCGCTTTTACTTTCTCTGCTGTATTCTCGCTCGAAACATCCTGTCCATCGGTCACTAGCGCGATCACGACTCTTTTGGGGGTTTCCGTTTCCGCCATGGATTTCAATTGGTCTTCCATGTCAGAAATAGCCCGAAGAGCAGCATCGTATAAAGACGTTCCCCCATAGATATGGTACATCCGCTCAAACAGGTTTTTATCGACCTTATGGATGTCTTGATTCTTTAAAATGACATTATATTCGTGATTGAACTGAGCGATTGTTAAAGATGCTTTACCTCTAATTTTATCTTGATCTGAAATAAAGTTTTTAACGCTTTCAACTACCTTTTGAACATAGGGGTACATAGAACCTGATCTATCAACTACAAGCGCCATAGCTGTGTTAACCGATCCGCGATTTGCAATCGCATTATTTACTATTGAATCTAGTTGCATAAACACCTCGTTAATTTTTTAATTTACCTGAAAGACAACACAGAAAATCTCAAAAGCAGGAAAATCTTAACATTGGAATGAGATTAATGTCAATATGTACCTAAATTGCCCGTACCTAAATTGCCCGATAAATAATTGAAATAATTGAAAAAAAACTATATCGAGCCGAGGAGGGCAGATTGCGGGTAGTCTCTTGAAGTCAAAAAGCAGCCAAAATAATTCCAAAAAGCGACGAACCCCGGTTTTGGAGAGGTTCTAATACTCTGCCAGCTTATTTAACTTGTGGACGATGTCATCGATCTGCCGATTTGTTTGGGCAAGGTTCTGCTCTAGTTTTGCAACGACTTCTTGAGGGGCTCTATTGCGGAATTCAACATTAGCTAGTTTCTCCTCGGTCCCTTCCCGCATTTTGACAAGTTTTTCTTTTTCTTTTTCCAGCCGGGACCTTTCTTTTGCCTTGAGAGCCTCGGGGATCGGTATCGTAAGCTTCAAGCCGCCCCATAGAGCGCTGGCGCCAAAAAGCGTTGGTTCATGCTCGAAAAAAATGATCTGTGAGGTAGGGGTAAGGGAGAGGATGATCTCCCGGTGAGTCGATGCCTGCTTCCATTCCGCAGAGGTTTTAGATCCGGAAAAATAGAGGTCTGTTTTTTCAGAAGGGGAGATTTGCATTTCGGCGCGGATATTGCGGATCGTTCGGACAAGGTCATTCATGGCGCCAAAGTCGTTTTCGGTTTCCGGATCGATATCGGACTCGGCAAGGACATTGGGATAGGGAGCGGCAATGCAAGCTGTTGAGTTCAAGGCCAGGACGGCGTCGCTTAGGTAAGGATCGCCTGCGATCGGAGGGAGAATCGGGAAAGCTTCCTTCAAGAGAGAAAAGATCTCCTCGGTAATGAAAGGAGTGATCGGATGCAGGAGGCGGATCGAATTGAGAAGGAGGACGAGAAGGATTGTTTGTTTGTTGGCTTTCAATTCCGATGTTCCCGTCCTGCCAAAAAGGACGGGCTTGGCGGTTTCCAAATAGACAGCGCAAAAATCGTTCCAGAAAAATTCATAAGCACGCAGAGCGGCCTTGTCGAACGAATATGCAGAAAAACATTGGTTGATTTCGCGGATCGTCCTGTTTAGGACCGAAAGGATCCATCGGTCTTCGAGGGTCAAGAGATTGCGGTCGACTCCGGTGGATAGGGAGAACCCTTGGAGGTTGAGTAAGACGAAGCGGGCCCCATTCCAAATTTTATTGGCGAAATTTTTGTACTCTTCGAACCGCCGTCGGTCCAGATCGATCTGGCGCGCATGGGTAACGCTGGAACAGAGGGCGATGCGCAATGCGTCGGTGCCGAAGGTGGCGATGATTTCCAAGGGATCTATGATATTCCCTTTCGTCTTGGACATCTTCTCCCACTTCGATTCGATTCCTTCAGGCAGGGGAGCGCCGAGATCGTATTTGGCCTTCTCTTCTCCCATGATGTAGGTGGCGGAACCGTCAGAATTCTTCTTCCAATAGGATTTGCCATAGATGAGTCCGTGGAGGAATGTCTCGTGGAAGGGGGGAGACTTCATGATGTATTCTCCCATGAGGATCATCCGGGCAACCCAAAAGAAAAGGATATCATGCGCAGTGACGAGTACGGCGGTGGGATAGAATTTCTTGAGTTCTGCGGTTTTCTTTGGCCATCCAAGGACGCTGAAAGGCCAAAGGCCGGCAGAAAACCAAGTGTCTAAAACATCGGGATCCTGAGTCCAATTCGAGGGGTCCTTTTCGACTTCGGGTGGCTCGCCTTCGCCGCTCCAACAGAGGATTTGACCGTTTGCTCCATACCAAATGGGAATCCGATGGCCCCACCAAAGCTGGCGCGAAATGCACCAGTCGCGCAAGTTGTCAATCCAATGAAAATAGGTCTGCTCCCAATGAGGAGGAATGAGCTTGATCCTCTGATCTTTGACCGCTGAAACAAGCTTGTCTTTAAAATGGGTCATTTTTACGAACCACTGTTTGGACAAGTAAGGCTGAATCACGGCTTTAGAGCGGTAGGATACTCCGACGCGGAGAAGATAGGGATCGACTTTGACCAAGAAGCCCTGTTTCTTTAATTCGTGTACGACAGCGATCCTCGCCTCTTCGACAGAGAGGCCGGCAAACGACCCGCCCGCCTCGTTGATGCGAGCGTCCGGGGTTAGAATGTTGATGCGGGGGAGATCGTGGCGGCCGCCCATTTCGAAATCGTTGAAGTCGTGCGCGGGAGTGATTTTTACGGCGCCGGTCCCAAAAGCGGGATCGACGAATGGATCGGCGATCACGGGAATCGTCCTGTCGGTCAAGGGAAGGCTTACCTGTTTGCCGATAAAAGCCGCATACCGTTCATCGCTGGGATAAACCGCAACAGCAGTGTCTCCAAGCATCGTTTCCGGGCGGGTCGTCGCTACCGTGATGGAGCCGCTGCCGTCCGATAGGGGATAGCGGATATGCCAAAGGAAGGAAGGCCTCTCTTCATGCTCTACTTCATCGTCGGAGAGCGCAGTTTGCGCAACCGGATCCCAGTTAACCAAGTAATCGCCGCGGTAGATGAGACCATCGTCGAACATCGTTTTGAATGCAGCGCGCACCGCGCGGTTATTTTCTTCGTCCATAGTAAAGCGAAGACGCGACCAATCGCAGGAACATCCGAGCTTTTCCAACTGGCCAAGAATCTCGCCTTCGCATTTCTCTTTCCAGTTCCAGACATGGGCCAAAAATTCTTCACGGCTGAAATCTTTGCGGCGTTTTCCTGTTTGGATATACAGGTTGCGCTCAACAACTGTCTGAGTCGCAATGCCCGCGTGGTCTGTTCCGGGAACCCAAAGCGCCTCGTATCCCTGCATCCGCTTCCAACGGATCAAAATGTCCTGGATCGTATCGACAAGGGCGTGGCCCATGTGGAGGACGCCGGTCACATTGGGAGGAGGAATGACGATGCAGTAAGGAGGTTTTTTCGAATGCGGATCCGCTTTGAAATACCCGCCTTTTTTCCAAAAGAGATACCACTTCTCTTCGACAAGTTTCGGATCGTAAGCTGTAGGCAGAGCTGTCATGGGAAAACATATTAGCAAAAAGTATCTTTTTTGTTATTTCTTCGCTCATGAATAGCGCCTCCTCTGAGGCTGCGAGCCAAAAATTGTACAAAGTCGAGTGTATACCGAAATGAATTCAAAAGTTGGTTTTTGACTGCGTCGGCTTCGCAGCAAGTTTTTTTGACTTCACTCGCGCTTTGTTCATGAACAAAGCTGCTTGCTCCAGTACAAAAAATTTGCGCGCCCTTCTTGCCAAATTCCCAACTTTTGAATTCACTTCGGTATATGAAATATTGATGTTATTTATATAGTGATTCTGATATAATAAATGAAAATTAAATAACTGGATGATTGTGCAGTCAGTTCAAGAGTTTTCTAAATATTTTATTTGGAATGCGAGAGGCTATCTTCTCCCGTTGACATTAGCTATTCCAGCTGCGATGGTTGCAATTTCGCTCGTCGGATACGTCTATAAAAATTTTTCCTTGATACAAAAGAAACTAGGCGAGGCGAAAGAATTCCTTGTCTCTTCTTTCACGCAAAAGAAGGGGGAAAGCGATTCGGAATTTAGAAAAAGAGTGGTGAAAAATATTTTTATCGGTGCGGCCTGCACGACGCTTTTTGCCGGCATGGTGTCTGCCTGCGTTGTCTGTCCGATCATGCTTCTGCCTTCTTATTTGGCCATCCCTTCGGCCGTCTCCGGCATTTGCCTGCTCGGGGACGCGCTCGTCAACGGCAAATCCTATTACAAAAGCCTCCAAGAGAAAGTCCAGAGCGCCAAAGAATGGGCGAACGACGCCTTTTACCCGAGAGCTGGGGAATCGTCAAAAGAAGCTTCTCGAAGGATCGCAAAAAATATCGCGCTGACCGTCTTGGGAGTTGTGATTATTGGTGGCACTATCGCTGCAGCAGCTTACGGCCTATATTCTCTCATTCATTATGCTTTGTCGCAGACTGTGTCCGCTTGGGATGCCTATAATTTATTGCCGTTCCAGACCCCTGTCGTGGTTTTCCTGGAATACGCTATTGTCGGGGTCTTGCACGGCGTACTTGCCGTGAAAAACTGGCTTCAGGGAAATAAGGCCGCCGCCGCGTTCCATTTCGGCAATTTAGTCATGTCATTCGCATTTCCGATCTACTATCTTCTCGATGCAACGCCGTCTGCCCCGATGCGCATCCATCACTCGTTCATTGGGCTGTCGCTTGCCTTACTGCCGTTCAAAACTTTGAAAGCGATGGGGACAACGATCATGCTGGATTCTGCTCTTTCCTTTTTCTCTTCCCTCCGCGGGTATGATACGAACACCCGGTATGGCAGCAAGTTCGAATTATATGACTTCATGAATTTTTTCCTGGAGCATATGTCTAGCTACGTTTCTGCATTAGCCGCAATGTGCGGAGCGGAATACGCGATCGATCGGATTCTTCCTAAAAAAGAGGAATCTGAGGCAATTGGCTCGCCTAATGAAAAAACAAAAGTCAATCCTGCCGCATCTGGAAAAAAGAAGACGGGCGTCTCAAGCCTCCCCCACCTCAGGATAGTCGGAAGACCAACCCAAACTGCCGCTATTGAAAAAAATGATCTTTATACCAAAGAGCGGTCAGCAAGATCCCATCGATCGGAGCGTTCTGTAAAATCCGTTTCCGCAGCTCCGTATCGTCGATCAACTCTGTCTCAATAAACTCGAATGGGTCGAGCTTCGGCTCCCCTTTTTTGACCGCCCCTCTTGCAAAGAGATGATAGATTTTTTGGTTGCAGAGGCCTGGGAATGGATAGCAGCTGCCCAGCAGCACGACGTCGTCAGCCCAATAGCCGGTCTCCTCGAAAAATTCCCGCTTAGCTCCGGCAATCGGGTCTTCGCCTTGCTCCAAACGCCCTCCTGGGCATCCGAGAAGGATTTCTCCTGTCGAATGACGGTATTCGCGGTTGAGGATCCATCGGCCCTCTGTATCTTGCGCAAGCATTGTCGTCGCATCGGTACAGATGAAAGTGTTCATCGACTGAATGAGCCCGCCTTCGCGCTCCAAAAGATCTTCGCGCAGCGAAATATACCCGTCGTGAACGATCCGGGATGATTTGATTTTAGGTAATTTTCTCATAGGAGGATTATTTTACTTTTTATACATTTTTCAAAGGTCCTTTTTTTCCAACTGCTCGATAAAATAAGTCGAGCTGGCGGTAGAGTTCTTTCTTTTCCCACCAAAAGGCCCGCTCGATCCACCCTTTCTTTTCGTCGATGCGGCCAGCCAAGAAAAGGCTGGGAAGCGCTGCTGTCGGCGGATAAGGGGTATCCAATACGGCGCCGAAATAAGCCGCGGCGGCTTTGGGCCCTTCCTTCAAATAGGCCCAAGTGCCGAAGAGAAAATGAAGAGGGGACGTTTCTTGAGCTACGGCTCCGGTAGGATATTTATTGAAAATTCTCGCTGCCTGTCGAAAATCTTTCTGCAAAAGGCAGCGCCACAATTCTATGGCGTCGAAATTGCTGCGGAGAGATTTCGAAATTTTGCATGTCTCCAGCGTCGCATAAGTTTTTTCTAGAGGTTCCATCTCTTTCTTTTGCAATGCCTGGCGCATCCTATAATGGAGACAGCGGCATTCCCACCGGTCCATTTGCTCAGGAATCTCGACTGTTTTCAGCGGTTTCAACGCATTGCAGGCGGCGATCATGCGAGAATAGGGGAGTTCGAGGAATTTCTTTGCCGGCTCGATGGCATCGAGCTCGATCAGGGCAAAAACGGCATTTCCGAGCAGAATTTCGTTAACTGGATCCTGTTTCAAAAAGGCTTCAGCCATTTCAACGAGAATGGGCGCCTTCCCAAGCCAAAAGGCGAGCTGGATCGCCATGTTCTGAAGCGCTGCGTTTGATTCTTCGATGAAGAGAAGCGGCTCCCAATTTTTTTGGAGGCTGTCGATGAGAGTCCTCGTATCAGGGTTTTCGAGCAAATCGGGAATATGCCGAAGCGCTAGGAGGATGATCCGGTAGGTGGCTTCTCGATTGTTCAATGAGCTCTCGTGCATCCGGTAGACGATGTGTTCTTTGAGCATAGGAAGAAGCGAATGCTTGGGAAATTTTCTCAAGGCGAGTTCAAGGCATTTCGCCTCTTCTTCCGCATCGCCGAGAGCTTCGTAGACAAGAGACTTCCCAAGATATTCCAATGGCGCTCCGGGAGTCCGGTAGAGCTTTTCGAATTCTTTCAAGGCAAGATGGGCAAACTTTTCTTCCATCCCTGCTTTCCCTTTTTCGAGAAGGGTCAGCCCTGCGCGAAAAAGCGCTTCCCTACCCTCCGCCCGCCCGGGAAACGATTGGCCAATGCGCCGGTATTCCCGCAGGGCAAGATCGTACAGCTTATGGCTTAAGAAGGCATTGGGAACGCTCAAACAATTCACCATCAGATTGTGGCTGCCGTCGTAAAACGACCAATTTTTTAGTTCGAAATCGCCGTCTCTCTGGAGAAATCCCACATGGGTTCCTGCAAGGGGAAGATGGCTTGCAAGTTCCAATCGGAGATGCCCATCCAAATAGAATTTCAGATGCTCTTCCACCTTTTCGATCCGGATCTGGTGGTTCTTTCCAGGTTTCAGATAGATTCCTTTTGCTTCCATGACCTGAACATTATTCCGGAACAGGCGGCACGAAGGGTCTTTTTGGGATCCCAGCCAGATGCAATAGCCCTCTTCTAAACTTTTCCGCTCGTCGGCTTCTGGAATACTTAAAAGAAAACCAATCCCTTTTCCGTCAGATCCCATCTTTACTTCGGCATCCATCCGGATGTTTTCAGGAAATGACCGGCTGGAAATCGCAAGCGCGGCCCATTCGGTCACATCGAGCGAGCGGGTGATGGCGATATTTTTCGCCAAGAGGATGTGCTCCTGGAATTGCCAGTCTTCCGAATTTAAGAGATCGAGTTCGCCTAAATAGATCCATTCGGGCTTTCCTTCGATGTAGTTTTTCACATCGGCGATCAATTCTTCGACGTTCTTATAGCGCTCGGAAGCTTCTCGAGCGAGGCATTTTTTACAGACGGCTGCGAGTTGATGAGGCACATCGCGGTAGGGCGCCATCTCTACGGGATGGATGAGTTCTTCCGTATGGAGCGTTTTGCGGAATGCAGCGATTGTCTTTCGCTGGAATGGAAGCTGCAAGGTAAGAAGTTGATATAAAATGACGCCGAGGGCATAGACATCGGTTTGAACGGAAGATGCATTGGCTCCTGTGAGCCGTTCGGGAGGCATGTAGGCAAGGGTGCCTGTGATTTTTCCGGGCCTAGTCAGATCCTCGCTGGACCGGGACTCTTTTTCAGGAGTTGGCTCGCGGCCTCCTTCCTCCTCTTCTTTGATCTGCTCGAGGAAATCGGCAATCCCCCAATCGAGGATCATGACTTCTCCATATTTCCCTACGATAATGTTCTCAGGTTTCAGATCTCGGTGGATGATCCCCTTAGAATGGGTATAGGCCACGGCCTCGCATACCTGAAGATAGATTCTCGCTAAGGAAGGAATTGAGCGTCCGATCGGATGAAGGGGCTCTCCATTTTTTTCTTCTTCACGGGTCTTCCGAAGAATTTGGCGGAGCGTTTCCCCCTCTACAAACGGCATGGTGTAATAGATGTCGGGGGAGGCCGTTTCAACCGAAAGAATGGGGACGATCGAGGGATGGGTCAGGACGCTCGCGACTTTGGCTTCCCTCAAAAACCGGCTCTGGAGCGTCTTGTTCTCTTTCAGATCCGGCCGGATCCGCTTCAAGGCCACGCTGCGGCCGCATGAAGGATCTTTGGCAAGAAAAACCTCTCCCATTCCTCCTCTGCCTAGGCTTTCTAGGATGGAATAAGGGCCGATCGAAGAAGGGGGGTCAAGAGTTTTCTGATTCATATGGTAACTTGACCAAACGTCATCCCATAAACGGCGAATTGCCGCAAGAAAATTCTGGTTCAAATGTTTCTTTTATTCGATCTGACGCTAAAGATCTTATTAACCTGAGTTGGGTTCGTTGACAGTCTCTGAAAGGTTGTTTCTAAAGTGTTGGGCGAGTAGAATCAGGGCATGACTCAAAAAAAAATCATCCTTACGGGAGACAGACCTACGGGGCAGCTCCATTTAGGCCACTATGTAGGTTCTCTATCGGCCCGCGTCCATTTACAGAACCTGCATCGGCAATTCGTGATGATTGCCGATGCTCAAGCTCTGACCGACCATGCCGACGATCCTCAAAAAGTCCGTGAAAACATCTTGCAAGTCGCTCTTGATTATCTGGCAGTCGGGATCGATCCTCATAAAACGACGATCTTCATCCAATCGCTTGTGCCGGCCCTTCCTGAGATGACCCAGTATTTCCTCAATCTCGTCACATGGAACCGCCTCAAGCACAACCCGACCGTCAAGCTGGAAATCCAACAAAAGGGATATGGCGAAGAGGTTCCCGCCGGTTTCATGGTCTACCCGATTTCCCAAGCTGCGGATATCACGGCTTTCAAGGCGAATCTCGTACCGGTAGGGGACGACCAGATCCCCATGATCGAGCAGACTATTGAAATCGTCCGCAAGTTTAACCGAATCTACAAGACTGATGTTTTGGTCGAGCCTGAAATTTTGACTTCGGCAATCGCCCGTCTTCCTGGGCTGGATGGGCGCGCCAAGATGAGCAAATCTCTCGGGAACGCGATCTTTTTTGCCGATGATGCCGATTCAGTCTCGAAAAAAGTAAAAGGGATGTACACAGACCCGGGCCACCTCCGCGTAGAAGATCCGGGAAAAGTTGAAGGCAACCCCGTCTTTACTTATTTGGACGCCTTTGGCACGGACAAAACGAACATAGAGGAGCTCAAAGACCACTACCAGCGCGGCGGCCTTGGCGATTCCTCCGTGAAAAAATACTTGCTGGAGGTACTCCAAGCTTTCCTAGAGCCGATCCGCGAGCGGCGTAAAGAACTGGCCAAAGATCCCAAGCAAATCATGGAGATGCTGCATCGAGGAACCGAGGTTGCCATTGCTGCGGCCGACAAAACCCTTCACGATGTGCGAAAATCAATGGGAATCAATTATTTCGGGTAACCTCGACTTTGTACAATTTCGTGAAGGCATCTCCGAGAGAGTCGCTGGCCCTTTCCCCCTTTTTTTTGCTCATTGATAGAGGCCTTCGGCTATGAATTTCGCAAAAGAAGGAAAAAATTGCAGAGCGTCTCCTCTAAATCTGCTCGTCAGAAATTGTACAAAGTCGAGGTAAATAGAATATGCAACTGATTTATGTTTTTTTGGCGACCCTGATAACAATAGTTGGTGCTGCAGAAACCAAAGATAATTATTTTGCCTTTTTGGAAATGATTCAACAGCCCAATGGAAATTTCCGGCAAGGGGAGATCGAAGTTGTGGTAGATCCTGCCGAGATTGCAAAAATTGAAGAGATCCAGAAAAAACGGCTAATCCAAAAAGGATTTTCCGATGAGGAAGCCGTTCAATCCAGCAAGATCGGGATCGTTTCGGAAGATATTTACTGGATTTGGATCCGCGATGCGGTCTATTTTCCGAAAGGCGTTCCCGGCACATATGACCGGCTGATGTGGAAAACAGAGGGGAGGGGAGCTGCGGTGCTTCCTGTCCTTGCAAATGGCCGGGTCGTCCTCAACCTCAATTTCCGCCATGCAACTCGGTCTTGGGAACTTGAATTGCCGAGAGGTATCGGTAAAAAAGGGGAGACCCTGGAACAAACAGCGCTCCGCGAATTAAAAGAAGAAACGGGATTGGAAGCTGATTCCGCTGTCTTTTTAGGCGAAATGGTTCCCGATAGCGGAACCATCTGCTCAATCGTTCCTATTTACTTAGGGCGCGTTTCCAAACAGGGATTGAGCGACCGAGAATACTCCGAGGCAATTGCAGATATACTTTCCTTTTCAAAAGAGGAGCTGAAAAAAGGGCTCCTCGACGGATATTTAGAAGTTCCTTTGAATGGAAATAAACAAAAAGTTCCGCTGCGGGACTCTTTCACCGCTTTCGCCATACTTCAGGCTGAACTGCGTAAACTTCTCTAGAAATGGACAAAGTCCAGTAGAATTACACTGTTTATACTGTTAACGAATGGGGATGGGATCATCTATGCCAGCGCGACCCTACGCAATAGAAGCTTGTATACAGCTCCCAGCAATCAATAAAAAACACCGGAGAGGGCCACGCGACACAAGACAGGTTCTTTAAGGCTGCTGCCTTCCGGCCCTGACCTAGTTCAGATTGCTTATTCCACGGGTTCCCCGGTGAAGCTCCAGTCTACCAGAAAGTTCATCAACCCCAAAGAACTAAATTTATATCCAAGCAAAATCCGACACTTACGAAAAGCAAACGGCCTTTGTGACTTTTGTCGATCCTGACAATCTATCGCTACCCCCCTGCCCTCGGAGGAACTGAGAGTGCACCTGGAGCTCCCCCTGCTCCTCCCGCAGCATTCCTGGCAGCTAAGAATAGTACTACCACACTTAAAATGCCAACTCCGGTAAACAACGTTTCAACTGGCGCTTCGATTGCTGCCTCCACCGTTTTTTCCACAACATATGTTCCTCCTTTCACTAATACTAGGCCAGCTACTACTACGTTCCCCACTGAAAATGCTATCGGTGTCGGACCGGATCTTAAACTTTTTGTTATTCTCGAAATTAACAAACCGGATTTTTTCAATATATCGCGTATTCTCGCTATGCTTTCAACTGGTGATGGTATTGGATAAGCCTGGAAGGGGCTTTGATTCGGAACGATGCTGCTATTTACCCAGGTAGCTGGGCAAGTATTTTGAACTGCCATATTCATATATATCTCCATTTTCATTAAAAAAATAACACATAACTTCTTTTTTTTGCAAAATATAACTTTTTTAAATTTTTACTATTTATTACAAAAATTTTAATTACAAAAGTTGCAAATATAAATATTGTCAAATTGATTCATGCTGATTAATAAAAAGCCTAATGTATTTTTAAATTTTTGTTTTTAACCAAAAAATTTTAAAGTCGGGAAGGACTTTTTATAAAACAGTATGAATCAATAAGAGGTCACAACTTAGGTAATTAAAATTTTTAGAACAAATAGCAAATGCATTGATTCATAGTGCTTGATAATCAGCTTATGTTGAATCACGATGAATTCATTCGACAACTTTCAGAGCAAAACGCTTATCTCATAAAGCAAAACGCCCAATTGATCGAGGAAAATCGATGGCTCAATGAGCGTCTCGACATCGCCCTCAATACCATCGCACAGCTGCAAGAAGAAAATCAGCGTCTGAAAGATGAGATAGCGACGCTAAAAGGACAGAAGTCTCGTCCAAAAATCCCACCAAGTACTTTGGAAGGAGCGAAGAGCAAAGATAAACAAAAGGATAATCTTTGGGGGGAGGCACTTTCGACAAAGTATACGCCCCCCTCCCAAGCTTGAAATCGAAAAGCATCCAAAAACTCAACGAAATCGAAGTTCGTAGACACCCTCTTACTTCAGTATTCCGTCCGGGAGAGCGTCCAAGTTGAAGAGGTAAGTTTCTGGAAAAAATTTGGCTAGAATTTTGACTGCATTATCGCCGTTTTGCGCCTGTGCGGACGCCGAATATAGGCAGAGGCCGACCCCATGCCCTTTGCCGAAACCGGTAAATAGAATTGCGTCTTCTTTCACCGATACATTGAAATCGGAGCTGAGGATATGGTCTTTGCCGAGACGCTCTTGCAGTGTAAAAAAGTCGATATCGTGAGTTTCGCTGTTATCCTGGATCCGAAGCCCGTAGGATTTTCCTGAAGATGGGTCGACGAATACCTCGATCGATTTAACTAGGGGAATATCGAGCAGTTTCGCAAGATTTTTCTTAGAGATCAGATAGGTCCATTTAGAGTCATGCCGAGCCAGAGCTGCATGGGGCGCATCCACCCCTCTCTCCGGGGCATCGGCATCTTGACGGAAGATCGCTTCGTATCTTGCAGTCTTACCGGCGCTATGCTCTGTCCAGGTAGCGGCGAAGGGAGAATTCCTCCCGTTATTCGGATGGACGAGGATTAAATGGCGGGTAGTGTCCGCAGCTCGCACCGCAGGTGAATTCGATACGATGAGAGCGCTGCCTGAATACTGATCTGCAGCGGCGGACGTATGCCAAAAGCTGTTCGGGTTTTTCATCGCACGGAAATAGGCGTCGGTCCGAATAAGGATCGCAAGGGCGGACATCACCTCAGGTTCCATCGGAGTCGGGAACTGGGTCGAAAGGATCGATTTGACGTAAGATTCGATATCGAGGTCATTGACGATATTGATCATTCCGGACACGCCAAATATCGCAACTGCTCCACTATATTGGATGCCGTTGATGAAAATCGAGGTGTCGGAGCTTTTCGGGTGAATGTAGATTTGATGGATGCCGGGAAACTCTTCTCCCCATTTTAGCCCGCTTTCCGTTTCTCTGATGATGAATCGCTTGCCAAGCAGGCCGGAAGCGATCTTGCTCCCGTCATGAGGATTGAAAAGCGTATAGGGGCCTTTCACTTCCAAAAGAGCTTCGGATGCGTCTTTTTCAAGAAGGACTTGGATATTTCGCGGCGCAATCGGGGCTGCTATCCGTTGGAAGGGTGCTTCCTCAGAAAAAAGTGTGCCGCAAATGAGGATGGCGGTTGCTAGTAGTGCTTTCATAAAAACTCCGTTTGCGGCCGTTTACGGCCGATATGTTCATAGGCGAGGGCGGTTGCTTCCCGTCCGCGCGGCGTTCTCTTGATAAATCCTTGCAAAATGAGAAACGGCTCATACACTTCTTCCAAAGTCTGAGCCTCCTCTCCGACCGCCGCGGCCAAATTATTGAGGCCTACAGGGCCCCCGTTGTGATGATCTATCATAATGAAGAGGATTTTTTTGTCCATTTCATCTAAACCCTTTTCATCGATCGCCAGCATTTCAAGAGCTTGTCTTGCCAAGAGCGCATCGATCGATTTGAGTTTGCGGATCTGGGCGAAATCGCGCGCCCAGCGAAGCAGGTTGTTGGTGATCCTAGGCGTGCCGCGGGACCGTTTTGCGATCTCGAGCGAAGCTTCCGGAGTCAATTTTACGTCCAGAAGGGAGGCGGTTCGATGGACGATCTTGCATAAAGTAGCGTCGTCGTAATAGTCAAGCCGGAGGGAAATCAGGAATCGGGATCGCATCGGCGCGCTGAGAAGCCCGGAGCGTGTCGTGGCGCCTACCAGTGTAAACGGGTTCAGCTTGACTCGGACTGACCGGGCGTTCGGACCTGAATCGATCATGAGGTCGAGATTGAAATCCTCCATCGCCGGGTACAGATACTCTTCTGCGACTTTCGAAAGGCGGTGTATTTCGTCTATAAATAATACATCCCCTTGTTTCAAATTGGTCAACAAGCCTGCGAGATCGCCCGCTTTTTCGATGGCGGGGCCTGAAGTGACGAAAAGCTGAGTTCCCATCGCCTTGGCGATAATATGCGCAAGGGTCGTCTTTCCCAGCCCGGGAGGCCCGGAAAAAAGGCAATGTCCCAAAGCCTCGCCGCGAGACTTGGCGGCTTCTATGAAAACCTCTAGTCTTTGCCGGACCGACTCCTGTCCTAAAAAATCAGACAGCGTCTGCGGCCTTAACGGGGTTTCAAAAGGCGCGTCAGGTTTCGCCCAAGACGATTCGATGCAAGGATTGTCCATACGTTGAAAAATGTAGCAAGAAAATCATTTCAAGCGCTATATCTACTGTTTTCCAACACGAGTTTTTGCATGAGTTTGCGATCTGATAAATGGATCCGCCGCATGGCGGTCGACCATAAAATGATTGAGCCCTTCACCGACACCCAAGTTCGAGAGGCGAATGGTAAAAAATTAGTCAGCTATGGTTTGTCAAGCTATGGCTACGACCTCCGGGTCGCTGAAGAATTCAAGGTCTTCACGAACGTCTACAATTCGATCGTCGATCCCAAGCACTTCCAGCCGGAGGCCTTCGTCGATATAAGGGGAGAGTCCTGCGTCATCCCCCCGAATTCATTCGCTCTGGCCCGCAGCGTAGAATATTTCCGGATCCCCCGGAACGTACTGACTCTCTGCATCGGCAAATCGACCTATGCAAGATGCGGTATCATTGTCAACGTCACTCCCTTCGAACCGGAATGGGAAGGATACGTGACACTGGAAATTTCCAACACAACTCCTTTGCCGGCAAAAATTTACGCCGGAGAAGGGCTTGCGCAAGTGCTCTTTTTCGTCGCCGAGGAAGTCTGCGAAGTCTCCTACGCCGACCGGAAAGGCAAATACATGAAGCAGATGACCATCACTTATCCGTCCATCTAAGACACTCTTAAAAACTGCTTTTTTTTGAAGGGTATTTAAAACAAATCGAAAATCGAGATAATGGGGCCGAGGGCAATAATGAGCGGATCTTGGTGGCGCAAGTGGTGGTGGGTCGTGGTTTTCTGTCTTGCAGCCACATCCCTGTATCTGCATTTCATCCAGACCAAGAAATGCCAGATAGAGGAACTTTCTTCCCGTTTCGCTGAAATGAAGAAAGAAAAATTGTTTGCTTTGCAAGAACGGGAATCCCTGTGTCTCCAGATCGAATCCCAGAGCGACCCAAGCTGGATCGAAATGATTCTCATGCGAGATCTTGGAGTCGTGCCGGAAGGATGGCTTAAGGTTCATTTTACCAAATGACAGCTTTGCTCATTGTCATTCTCATCTTTTTGCTTTTCTCTTCGGCCTATTTCTCTGCATCGGAAACTGCTCTTTTTTCCCTCTCTCCCTTGACCATCCAATCCTACAAAAAGAGCGGAGATTCGAGGCAGGCTCTGATCGCGAGAATGATGTCCCACCCGAGCGAAATTCTCGTTACTGTTTTGATGCTTAATATTTTAGCGAACCTTTTAGTCCAAAACACCGTATCGAGCCTGTTTTCTGCTTTCCCTAACTGGCTTTTGAAAGTCGGCGTGCCTCTAGTTCTCACGCTCATCTTCGGCGAAGTTCTGCCAAAATCCTTTGCCATGACGAATAACGCTGTCGTGGCTTATCGGACTGCTCCCTTTATCAACTCGATGACCCGATTGCTACGGCCGATCCGGAACCCCTTGACTCGAGCGACCAGTTGGATCTCCCGATTCCTATTCTTTTTTTTCAGCAAAGAGCAAGAGATTTCCGCAGACGAATTGCGCCATGTGCTAAAGACTTCTGAAGAATCGGGCGTACTTCTGCCTCAAGAATGCAGACTGATGAGCGGAGCGTTAGACCTCCAGCATTCCATCGTAAAGGAACGGATGCGGCCAAGAGAGGAGATTTTATTTTATTCGCTTCACGATCCTCTTGACAAGCTCAAGCATATTTTCGTCGATCTCGAAACAACCCGTATTCCCGTATGCGATGAGAATTTGGACAATATCCTCGGAATCTTGTCGACAAGGCGTTTTTTTTTTCACCAGAACAACATACGGACTCCTAGCGATCTTCTTCCGATTCTGAAAAAACCCTATTTCGTTCCGGAATCGACAAAATGCTGGACTTTGCTCACTAACCTCCGCGAGCGGGAAGAGAGCATCGCGATCGTCGTCGATGAGTATGGCTCGGTTTCCGGACTGATTTCGCAAGAAGACTTGATCGAAGCCGTCGTAGGGGAGATCTCCGACAGGCGGGACGCGAAGAGCCTTTATACCCGATCGACGGAAGATGTCATCATTGCGAGCGGAAAACTCGAACTTTCCGAATTCCGGGAAATCTTCGGCATTCCGCTGAAGAGCCAGGAAAATATCGTCACTTTAGGGGGATGGCTGATCGAACAGCTCGGCGACATCCCTACGCCCGGCACGAAGTACGCCAACGATCAATTCTTATTCTACGTCCTCGCCGCGGACCCCAATCGAATCCGCCGCGTCTATGTCCGTCGCTTGGGAGGAGGAGGAAAAAAATGAACGATTGGCTTCCTTTTCTCGCATACACGCTGATCGCCGTCGCAGTGCAGGGGGTCTTCGCACTCTTCGAAATGGCCTGCATCTCTTTCAGCAAAGTACGGCTTCAGTACTATGTGAGCATTGGAAAAAAAAGAGCCATTTGGATCTCCCATCTCTTAAACCGTCCCTCCCGCCTTTTCGGGACAACCCTGATAGGAATCAGCACAGCGCTCCAAATCGGATCCGAATGTTCCCGCAGATTCTACGAATCGATCCACCTGGATCCCGATTTGTCTCCTATTACCCAGTCGATCATCGTCATCGTCCTAGCCGAACTCGCACCGATTTTCGCTGCGCGGCGCCATCCTGAACAAGCGGCTATTTTTTTGATTCCGGTGATGGCGGCCCTTGCGAGGATTCTCTCTCCGATCATCTGGACATTCGACGCCCTCTCTCATCTCGTTCATCGCATCATGGGCCAACCGACAGACGCACCTCTCTTCCTGTCGAGAGAAGAGGTCAGAATGGCGTTTGAAGACAAGGAAAAAGGAGAGGAAGCAGACTTCAATCTAGTCGCCGGCAGGATCTTTCAGTTGAAAGCCCGGACTGTAGGACAGCTCATGTCTCCGCTGTCGAACGCCCAGATGGCGCCAACCTCCGCCACCTTAGCCGACGTTCGCCACCTCTTGAGCATCCATTACGCTCCTTACGTGCCCGTTTATCACCGCATCCCTCATAATATCGTGGGCGTTGCACACTTGCGAGACCTCCTTCGCGCTGAAGAAACCCGGCATGTCATCGACCTCGCGCGCTCTCCTTGGTTTGTGGCCCAAGGAACTTCGATCCTCGATATTATGGAACAGTTTCGACGCAATAACCAAAGTGTGGCGATCGTTCTCGACGCTACGGGGCAATCTTGCGGACTTTTAAGTCTCGATGAAATCCTGGCGCAGATCTTCGGTCCAGAGCAAAAGCAGTCCCATCAAGAGGAAGCCCCGCTTCTTCATCTCGAGCGAACTTTGACCGGAGATATGGAGATCGCTCTTTTCAACCGGGAGTTCCAATCCAACCTTCCCTTCTCACCGGGAGATACCTTGAGCGATCTCATCATCCAGATTCTCGGCCACCTTCCCGTACAAGGTGAAACGGTCAAATTTGGCTCTTATCTCTTCACAGTCGTCGAGCCATCTTTGCGAGGAGTCAAAACTTTAACTGTACACACTTTCCAAGAATGATCGAAACGATTATGCTACTTCTTCCTCGTGGGGGATTAAGTGGCCTCAATCGCACTTCCAATGCGGTATGCGAATACCGCGATCAGACAGAAAAAACAACTCCCCCCAAATCACGTTCTTTCTTTTATCGATTCGATTGAAAGCACATGGAAAGGACATGAGAAGTTCGCGATATGGCTCGTCAATCGCCTCCGGCCTAAAACCATCGTCGATTTAGGTTTCGACACAGGGTTGTCTACGATCGCATTTGCCTATCGCAATCGAGGGCAAGTATTCGGAATCGATTGGTTTCAAGATGGCAATTACGCGGAAAAAAGTTTTGCGCTCGATTCCGCATTTAGCAATATTTCGAACGCGATCCGATTCAATTATGCAAAGAACATTCATCTGATCATCGGGCCATTTTCCTATATGTCGAAAAATTGGAAGCGGAAAATCGACATTCTCCATATTGACTGGGCCCATTCCTATCGAAGCGCGAGGGAACATTTTTTGAATTGGTCTCAGTTTTTAAAATCCGACTCCGTGATTTTAATGCACGATGTGAGCGCCTTTCCTGACGGAGCCGGTCGGGCTTTCCAAGAACTTCCGCTTCCAAAACTCATCTTCCCCAATAGCCACGGACTTGGTGTTGCTTGTGCCAATGTCGATTTGCTCACCGAGATCCGCAAAACGCAAAATTCAGCGCTCAAGATATTTTTTTAACCCGATTTTTTGGGGTAATACCAAATATCAGAAATAACGTTGGGTTTGGCAAGGAAGCTGCACAAATTTTTTGTCTGGAACGAGTGACCATTGCCAGCATGGCAAGGCACGAGTGAAGACGAAAAATTTGTTGCAGAGCTGACGTAGCCAAACCCAACGTTATTTCTGATATTTGGTATTACCTAACCGGAGCGAAGCCTCCCTTCCCTTTCAGGGGAGAGCATCATTTTTTCAATTTCTTTACGATGGGGATAATCGTTTCGATTGCGCGGTCCACCTCTTCGCGGTTGTTCGTTCTGGCGAAAGAAAAGCGGAGCGAACTACGGACTGTTTTTTTGTCGATCCCCATTTGAATCAGGACTCGGGATGGCTCAAGGGCCCCTGAAGAACAGGCCGAGCCGAGAGAAGCGGCGATGCCGGCAAGATCGAGCTGCATGAGAAGTGTCTCTCCATCGACACCCAAAAACGCAATATTCGACGTATTGGAGATCCTGGGTCCTTCTCCGTTGATCGCAATATCTTCCAAAGAACGCTTAAGCCCATTTTCGAAATGGAGCCTGAGATCGCGGAGTTGGGAGGTAATCGCCATTTGATTTTCTTTTAGGATGGAGAAAGCCTCGGCGAGCCCCAAGATAGACGCTAGATTTTCCGTGCCTGCGCGAAGCTGATATTCTTGATTGCCTCCAGTGAGCAAAGGAGAAATTTTTAAAGAGGATCGGTGAAATAAAAGCCCGATTCCTTTTGGGGCATGGAATTTATGTCCACTTAAGGAAATAGCCGATATGCCAGGATGGATCGGCAACGATTCCTTGCCGACATAGGAAACGCAGTCGAGAAGAAGAGGGACTCCCCGTTTTTCAGCGATCTCAGCAATCGCCTGGATATCGATTCGAACCCCTGTTTCTCCATTAGAAGCGGAAAGAGCGATCGCTCGTGTGTCGGGCCGGATCTGGCTTTCAATCTGGTCAGGTAGGGGAGCCCCCCAAAGTCCGACAGGGCTGTAGGTAACTGAGAGTCCTTGAGCTTCGAGCGATTGGATCGTCCTGTGCATAGAGGAATGCTCGATGGAAGTCGTGATGATGTGGCCAACAGGTTTGAGTCCGCGAAGCATGAGGTTGAGGCTTTCCGTGCCGCAAGAAGTAAACGTAATTTCATCGGGTTTTGCATGGAAAAAGTCGGCTGCCGTCTGCCTTGCGGCCATGAGGCGGCTTTTCGCCTGCTGGCCGAACCAATGAATGCTGGAAGGATTGCCAGGCGGTCCGCTCAAATCTGCAAGCATCGCTTTGAATACCCGCGGATCTACAGCCGTGGTAGAGTTATTATCTAGATAGATTCGGTCCATTAAAAATCCGATTGGATCATGAGGAGAGTGATGTTATCAGAACTGCCCTTAAACTTCGCCATTTCAATGAGATTTTTACATGATGCCTCCAAATCGTCCGATCCGTTGACCAAGGTTTCCATCTCCTTAAGGGAGAGGACGTCATGAAGTCCATCCGAGCAAAGGAAGTATAGGTCGTTGCATTCATGCGGCGCAACGGCGATTTCAGGTTTGGCCCGGTGAGCTGTTCCCAAGGCGCGTGTAATGACATTTTTATAAGGAAAAGGCGTTTCGCATTCTTCGGCCACCTTACTCGTAGCGAGCCATTTGGCCAGAAGAGAGTGGTCTTGGGTCAAAAGTTCCAGTTTTTTCTTCCTAAGCCGGTAGATGCGGCTATCGCCGATATGAGCGTAGATGACAAATGCATCGGTCCAAAAGAGACAGCAGAGGGTGGTTCCCATGCCGGTCAATTCCTCGGATTTTTGGCCCATCTGATAAATCCGGCGGTTGGCCTTTTCGATCGCATGGCGCATCTCGATCACGAGTTCCATGCAGTCCGTACATTTTATGCTTCGGGCGGAATGGAGAAGAAAGTCGATCGCCTCTTTTGCCGCCACTTCTCCGCCTTTATGGCCTCCCATCCCGTCGGCCAGAGCGAAAAATCCGATTTCGGGCAGAGAGGCCCAAACATCTTCGTTGTTTGGCCGCTGCAAACCGATATCGGACAGTCCAAAAAATTTTAAACGCATGAGTAGCTTATACTCCGCGCGGCCTGAAACTTGGATTTGGACCTACGCGAAAGCTCCTGCGGTTCGTCGATCGTAAACAGCGCAATATTAGCAATATGGGCTCGTTTACGATCGGCAAACCCCGGGGCTTTGGCGCGGTCGAAATTCCAAGTTTCAGGCCGCGCGGAGTATATACCGATTCGGTATATGTAGAGAATCGTATGGCTCGCGCTCATCAATTGGCGAATGGCAAGAATGAGGATGGCTGATTTCTTCATAACGCCTTAGGAAAGCCTCCAAGAAAATATAAATTCAAGATGCTGATCGCATTGAACGATGCATGCAATGCCATGGATGCGACGAGGGAACCCCGTTTTTCATACACGAAGCCGAGGAAGAGGGCTAAGGCGAAAAGAGAGCCGATGATCGATATATTGGACAGTCCTTGCTCTGGAGAATAGTGGAAACAGGAAAAGCAAATGGCGGTGATGAGAATGGCAGGTTTCGATCCGAGATGCTGGCGGATGAAAGATTGAAGAAATCCTCTGAACAGCGCTTCTTCGAGCATGGGAGCGAAAGCGACAATCGTAACGACAGAGAGAAAAAAAAGAGAAGGATGTACGAATGTCATTTTCAAAAAACGGACAGCGAGCTGATCGGGAAGTTCCGGAGCATGAAAAAAATGGGAGACGAGGACGTCAAGGGCTTCGTTCAGAAAAATCACGAGGGGAAACGCGACGAGAAAGGACAAGAATGCAAATCCGACATCTTGCAAAAAAGAAGCCTGGTCGCTCCTCCGCCAGATCTTCCACGAGACTTCTTTAGGCAGCATGGCGCTATAAAGAGCCACCGCTGTCAAAATGAAGAATGAAGTGAGGAAATTTAGCCATGTGACCACGGAGATCGTTGGAGTTGAGTTAAGAATTGACCGAATGGCTGTGGAAATCAATGGCGCAAGGAAAACAACGGCAGCGAAATAGATCGCGAACACCGTCACGACGTTGTACCACCGTATGGGAAATACCCATTTCATCTCCTCTTTGTAAAAAACGAAATAACCCGCTTTTCTTGCAAAATAGAGAATGATGAGTGAGAGGATGCCGAATCCGACGGCTCCGGAAAACTCGCTCATCTACTCTTCGCCAATAGGATGTACTCGCTGACCCGCGATGCAACTTCTTGAGCGATCTGAGCATGAGCGATTCCCATTGGAGAATTCCTGTAGTCTTCGGTTCCCCAAGTGACAGAGTTGTAATCCACAGGAAAAAGAGTTTTGGGAATATAGTAGGACTGACGAACGATTTCCTGAAGAACGACCTTTGGCTGGGTTCCTCTTAGATCGATGACACGGATCCTGACGCCCATGTTGAGATTGTTAGCAATTTCTTGGTCGGCGGATTGGTTGGAGAGGGATGCCAGATCATGTTCTGCCAGTTCGAGAAACACTGCGAATTCCTGGTTTTGGAATTCTCTCTTCATCCAGGAAAGATCGCCGCTGAATGGATTGGAGGCAATCGCAAAATCGTCTTGGGATTGGATAAAAATCTTCCCCCCTTTCGCAATCATTTGGTAGATCGACGATGTCAACTCTTCAGATATGCTCCAAGGCACATCAAAAGAGGTCGTGTCGATCATCAGAGGCATTGCCGCCACAGGCTTGGCCCTGCCATCCTCATGATAGCGCGTCGAGGTCCCGTCTTTACAGCAGGTGCCACAGCCCGCTGCGAACAAAGTGAGCATGAAAATTGGTAGATAACGCATTCGATTCCTCCAGAACAAAGTATTCATGAAGATAACAAATGGAATTCATTCTTTGCTAGATGAACCTATCCGAATCAGATTTTTCGCCGGAGTTTTTTTGTCTGCTTGGAAACATCGGATAAGGGACTGTTAAACTGGACTTTGTCCATTTCTCGCCACTGGGCGCCTGGGCTATTTGCCCCGCAGCGAATGAATTTTATTTAGGTGGGTTAAATAACCCACCTGCATAAAATTCACTCTACTGCAGGTCAAATATCCAGAGGCGCGCAGCGCCGATAAATGGACAAAGTCCAGTTAAACTATTTCACCGCGCCAAATCAACCGTCGCAATGACTGCATGATGGTCGGAGAGCGCTGTTTTGGTGTCATATGTTTCATCATACGCGTAAGATAGTCGGCAATCTATAAATTCAACCCCCTGTTCGACCACAGGAAATGACGGCCTTTCTCTGAATAAAGAAATATAGTCGATCGTTTCGTTCCAGACGCTTTTCGCTTTGCGGTCCCATTGGGAGACAAGCCGATTCGTGCAAGTGCTTTCGGAATTGACAAAGCCATGTCTTAAATAGGGGAGAAGGATCTTGCCTTCCTCTTGATCTCGTTCGATATTCAGATCTCCTATTAAAAATGTAGGCAAAGACAAATTCTGGCTCGCGATATGATCGACGATTTGGGCTAGCTGCTTCGCCCTGACAGCACGGCCATTTTCATTATTATGATGGATCAGGTGCGTGCCGATAATTCGAGCTGCTGGCCGCAGGTCGTCGGAAGCGTTTTTGATTTCCAGTACGGCAAAGCCCCGCTTGAGCGACCAGTCGCTGGTGGAGAAATCGGTGTTGCTGAATCGATGAAAGCCGCACTTCGAAACAACCATGATTCCTCCGACGCTCCCCATAACGGTCTTGCCAAGATGAAAGAAGAAGTGAGCATACCGGTCTTTCAATCGCTCGATCAGAGCTTCGCCCAGGGCTCCATCGTAAATTTCTTGTAAAACTAGGACATCTGGATTTTCTTTCTCGATCTTCTGAACGATCCTGTCCAAGCGAGACCTCCAATCGACGACGCCTCCGTGGTCATAGTGGAATCCACCGCCGATCCCGCAGACATTCCAATTCATGATCTTGAGCGACCCTGCAAGCGCTTTTTCAGAGAGATTTCCGCGGGCATAGGTGAATCCTCTTTGCTGCAAAGCAAATCCGATCGCCCGCAGCAGTTTGCTTCCCCCGCCTAGGATCGCGACGCCGCAGGTCATGGGGATGGGCTTTAGCGAGAAGAGATACCCCCCGCACACGGTTCCCAAGACAATGAGAGACCGAAAGCCGATTTCCCGAGTCAGGGTGGCGCAGTTGTCGAATTTGTTCGGTTCCAAAGGAGCAAAGAGCCGATAGCGGAGGAGGCTATATGTTCCGCACAAAGGTTCCGCGAGGGTCGAAGACACTCTGAGCACTGTGCGGTCCCAGTCCGAATATGGCAGCCTGGATCTGGAATCGTAACTGGAAAAAACTCTAATCATTAATTTTGTAGCATGATAAAATAAGGATCTCGTAAAAATCAATTGGAAAAAGAATTTTCTTTCGCTTAACGAATTTTCCTGATAGGGTTTTTATGAATTTTTTGGAGGAATATGAGTTCAGAAGCGGGCGCGGATCGAAGGCTTCATAATCGAGCCCTCCTCGGTGTAGGATTGATGATTCTGGGATTGGCCCTCTACCCACTATCTGATGCTTTCATCAAGCATTTGATGGGCACCTACAGCGTCTGCCAGGCGACCCTTCTTCGCGCGCTAACGCGGCTGATTCCTCTTATGATCGCGGCCTTTTTCCAGGGAGGCATACAAAAAGTCCTCTATACCCAGCATCCAACGCGTCACTTGACGAGGCTGGGCGTCAATCTAGTCTATACCTTTGCCTTTATGTTCGCTTTCTCTCTAGCCTCGTTGACGACGATTTACACCTTTAGCTATACCTCTCCCTTTTTCATGATCATCCTTGGCGCCTTGATGCTCAAGGAAAAGGTCACTCGGGAGCGCTGGATTGCCGTAGGCATCGGGCTTGCCGGGGTCCTCGTTGCCATGCGCCCCGGATCCCAGGTTCTCGAATCGGCAGCTTTCCTGGTACTGTTCGCCACCTTCCTAGGAGCATTAAACAAAATTTTGATGAGAAGGCTCGCTTCCACGGATCACAGCCTTGCGATCGCTATATACCCAAACATAGTCATGATCGCAGCCATGTTGATTCTTGCTCTTATTTCTTCGGCTGCGCCAGGCTTTTTATCTCCCCATTTTACACTCGTCTGGAAACCAATGCCGTGGACTCATTGGGGTCTGTTTGCGATCGTCGGCGCTTTGACGGCTGGAGCTCAGTACGCCATCGCGCAATCTCTCCGATTCGCCCAAGCATCCATCCTGGCTCCGATCGACTATTCGACCTTTTTCTGGGTCGTTGCGCTCGACTTCACTTGGTGGAATAAGACTCCCGACGCCTTTACCCTGATCGGCGCTGCGATCATCGTGGGCAGCAATTTGTATATCCTTTATCGAACCAGAAAAGAAGAAGCGGCCAGAAAAGCAGCCGCTTCTCATGCTTAATAGGAGAAATATGATACGGACTTCGCATTATCGGTGGGTGATAGCAGGACTCATCTTTTTCATCACTCTAGTAAATTTTATCGATCGTTCGGCTATTTCTTTCGTCATCGGCCAACTCAAAGCAGAATTTCACTTTACCGATACTGAGTTCGGCCTGATCTTGTCTGCATTCGGTCTCGGCTATGTTTTATTGACCGCCTTTGGGGGATGGCTGGTCGATAAATGGGGCACGCGCATCATATGGCCTTTAGCGGCCATCAGCTGGTCTTTCTGCGTCGGTTTGCTTGGAATTGCGACCGGTTTTTGGGGGTTCGTAGGACTCCGATTTTTACTCGGCATTACTGAAGGCCCCCATTTTCCTGCAATGACCCGCTCCGTCAGCGATTGGCTGCCGCCTCAAGAACGGGCGAGGGCCTTATCTCTTGGCTTAGTCGCCATCCCGCTCTCTTCCGTAATCGGAGCTCCGATTACCGCATACCTCGTTGCCGATTTCGGCTGGAGGATCATGTTCATGGCGATCACTGTCGTCGGGATCATCTGGGCCATCGTCTGGTACATGTTCTTTAGAGACAAACCGCAGGATTGCAAATATGTAAGCGAATCCGAAAGAAAATGGATCGGCAACGACAAACAAATCCAGAAGGAGAAAACCTCTCCGATCGACTGGCGGTTCCTCTTGACCCATCCGGCCCTTATCGCCAATAACGCAGCCTATTTTGCATTCGGATACATGCTCTTTTTTGCCACTTTATGGCTTCCCGGATACTTCCTTTCCCAACACGGGCTGAACCTGAAAAGCGTAGGCTGGTATTTGACCATCCCTTGGCTGATCGGAGCTCTTTTCCTAAAAGCCGGAGGGATCATTTCCGACTGGCTTTATAAAAAAACCGGAAGCAGCCGGATCGCCCGATCTCATGTCATTTGGAGCAGCCAGCTATTGGCCGCCGTCTGTTTTGTCGCCTTGGGGTTTACTTCTTCTCTCGGGGGGTCGCTGATCTTGCTCAGTTTAGGCCTCGGCTTCGGCCTTATGCCTCAGCCAGCATTCTTCAGCATTAACATCGATGTCGCAAAAGAACGCTCAGGGTCGTCTCAAGGCATTACCTCTAGCTGCCTCTCCTTGGCGGGGATCATCGCCCCCGTGCTGACTGGCTGGCTGATCGACCTGACGGGCAATTATCAGGCGGCGTTTCTTTTACTTGGCGGACTCACTGGAATGTCTGTCTTAACTGTCATTTTTTTCCATCATCCAGACCGGAAGTGGTCGACGGCGTGATATGTTGTGCAAGTCTGTATCTACAGAGGAATGTCAGGAAGGACCTCGTCCTCCCGTTTCAACCCGCATGTTTCAAACTTTACAAAGTCATGCAGGACTCCAAAGATAACCGCCACCTGCTTGCCTTGATTTTCGAAACGATTTAAAAAATCTTGCACTTTTTTGATGGCCTCATCTTCTCTCGCAGCGAAGAAGTGCGGGGATCCTTCTGGACCGATCAGATTCTGATCATCTTGTGCCATACCTCGATCACTAGCACTCATTGTTTGCCAGTATGTTTTTAGGTCCGTTACGGCATGAATTCGATCGAGTTTTCCCATCAAAACCAATACTAAAGCAGCGCCTTCCTGAGCGAGAAATTGTTTTTGTTTTAAATTCCACTGATCTTTTTGAGGCAATCCATCTGGAAAAAGTGCCTTGCATGTTTCACGCTTTGATAAAAGATGAGGCCGTAATTTTGTATTGACCATGTGCTTATCGGGGTACTTATTGGACGTATAAGAAGAATCGAAGATTTCTTGCGTTATGTCATGCCATTCCCCTTCGGAAAATACTTCATGATCTGGGTGAGACATCAAGTATTGAAGGATCTTATATTGAGATTTCCAAATCATATTGATTAATTCGTATTTAAAAGCTTCATCTTTTATATTATCGATTACTCCTGGGAAGCGCGAAGGCCAATGCAATTGAGGAAGATGTACTCCCTTACAGGAACGAAATGCATTCTCGATATTTACATCTCTGGCACTGCGCCACTTGGCCATAGCCGAAGTTTCGATAAAGTGCTTTGGCAAATTGATTATACCTTCGAAAATCTCTCTTGCCAGTTTTCCAACCGGATCGACTACACTAGGTAAAGCTTCTGGAATAAATGCCGTAGGGATAGAACACTGATCGCTTGATACTATTGTCATAACAACCTCCATTTTGTTTTTTTCTTACATTATAATTAAATATAAAATTAAAAAAAACAAAAATAATTATTAAATAAATATATTGCCACAGCATTTCATCGCAAGCAGATTGATTGATAGTAATACCATTAGGATCTCGCAAACCATTGTGAATCAGTCTTCTACTAAAGTTTCCTGGGAGTGATTTTCGACGCGTGTTTCGATTAGAAATCGGCCGTCTTCAATCGATCCTAATACCAAATATCAGAAATAACGTTAAGTTTGGCAAGGAAGCTGCACAAATTTTTTGTCTGGAACGAGTGACCATTGCCAGTATGGCAAGGCACGAGTGAAGACGAAAAATTTGTTGCAGAGCTGACGTAGCCAAACTTAACGTTATTTCTGATATTTGGTATAAGTCGCGCGGCAATAAATTGAATAAACTTGATTCCAGGCCAATAGCCATGAATTTTTATCATCATAATTAAAATTATAAAACAAAATTAACATCAACTAAATTAAAGAAAAGTTTTTAAATGTAAACACTTTTGCACTTCATAATAACCACCTACGTCCACTGGTTTTGAACACAAGCCCTCACAGGATGATTGTATTCTTAAAATTCCCCATTCTATAGAATGCCCTTAGGAGTCAATATGCGCCATGCCCTGACCTATGATGATGTTGCTTTAGTTCCTCAATTCAACAATATTCCCTCGAGAACTGAACCCAGCTTGGAAAGTTGGCTAACGAAAAAACTGAAGATCGGCATCCCGATTTTGGCCGCTAACATGGACACTGTCATCAGTTCGGAACTGGCGGACATCCTGATCGCGGAAGGCTCCATTCCCATTTTGCATAGGTTCCTTCCCTTGGAAGAACAGGGAAAATGGGTAAAAAAATATAAAGATAAAACATTCATTTCCTGCGGCATCCAAAAAATCGATGAAACTCGCAAGCTCCTGGATCTTGGAGCTCTCGGCGCCTGCATCGACGTGGCCCATGGACACTCTGATCGGATGTTCCAGCATATCGAAGAACTGAAAAAGAGCCACCCAGATAAGGAAATTATTGCAGGCAACGTTTGCACGGCAATGGCCTACCACGACCTGGTCAACGCCGGAGCGGACGCCGTAAAAGTGGGAGTCGGCCCAGGGGCCGCTTGCACCACTCGAATGGTAACCGGATTTGGGATCCCTCAATTTACCGCTGTGCATGATTGCGCTCAGATTGCTGAAAAATTGAGAGTTCCTCTCATTGCAGACGGCGGGATCCGAACCAGCCGCGATGTCGTCCTCGCTTTGGCCGCCGGAGCCAGCACTGTTATGATTGGTAAACTCCTAGCCCTAACCCAGGAATCGGCCGCCCCCAAACGGAAAGGAACTCAGGGACCGTTAGGCCTAGACGCAAAGTTCAGGGGACAGGCCTCCGCTGATTTTCAAAATGAATTTTACGGGGGTCTCAAAGCCAAGACTGTCGCGGAAGGGATCGATTTTTGGAGTCCCGTCACAGGAACCGCGGAAGAGCTGATCAATACTCTTCTTGGGGGGATCCGCAGCGGCATGACCTATGGAGGAGCCCGTAATCTCAAGGAGTTGCAGCGAAAAGCCGAGTTCGTCCAAGTGAGCGCTTCCTATATCCATGAGAGCCGCCCTCGACCTGAATAGGCAATCCGTTCCGCTTTTATACCGCGCTCGCTCATCTTGAGTTTTATGAGGTTAGGAGCGCTTGCTTTCAGAACGGCTTAAGAGCATAATGTGAGATGCGATGGTTAAGGATTTCCTTCAAGCTGAAAAGAAGATTTACGATTCGGTCCACGGATTCATCCCGTTCGATGAATTCGAAAAAGACCTGATCGATTCGCTGCCCTTCCAACGTCTCCATTACATCCACCAGCTAGGGATCGCCTATCTGGTCTATCCCGGCGCAACCCATACCCGCTTCGAGCATTCTTTGGGCGTCATGTACCTTGTCTCCCTAATGTTCGATAAAATCTGCAAATCGGTCCGGGCGGATGTCTTTCATTTCGTCCCAAGGAAAGGCTCGACCGAATACCTATATTGGCGCCGGGTCATCCGAATAGCTGCTCTTTGCCACGACCTTGGCCATCTTCCGTTCTCCCATGTGGCCGAAAAGGATTTTCTGGGACAACTGGGCCATGAAACCTGGACTCTCAAGATCATTGATAGCCCCTATTTGAAGCCCATCTGGGAAAAACTCCGCAATGTCCCCACCTATTTGGAAGATCTCATCGAGCGGGATATCGTGGAAGATATTAAGAAGATCTCGGTAGGGGAGGAGATATGGAAAGGCGTTACCGGCCAATCCTTCACCCCTTGGGAACGGATTGTCTCTGAACTGATTACCGGCGACTTTTTCGGCGCCGACCGGATCGACTACCTCATCCGCGATGCCAGAAGCACTGGCGTCGTCTATGGACTCTTCGATTACCACCAACTGATCGAGATGCTTCGGGTTCTTCCTTCTGCAGATCACGGAGCTGATGAGTTGCAGCTCGGCATCGATGAAAACGGTCTCGAATCGTGCGAGGCTCTTCTTTTAGCTCGCCATTTTATGCACCGGAGGATCTACCAATATTCTTCGGTAAAAGCCTATAATTTCCATTTAAGGCGCTTTATGCACGCCCACTACTCTTCAAAACTGTTGGAGAGCATCGATGACTTTCTCTCTCTGAGCGATACGGATGTCATTTCCTCGCTGAACAAGGCTGCGAAAAACCCCGCCTTACCCGGACACGAGGATGCCCGCTGCGTGATTTACCGACAGCAGAGGTTCCGTGCGATCGCTTTACCTGAAGCGATGGCCGAAAAAGACCTCAAGGAATTCAAAACGCGCGAGAAAATGCCCGACGGCGATATCGATTGGGAGTTCCATAAAATCCAGCCGCCTCCAGACCGCCTCTCGTTTCCCGTAGCTAGGCGTCATGTCATCATCCGAAAAGCCCGCGAGTGTTCCGATCTGCTGTTGAAAGTCCCATCCAAAAAATCGAATTGGGTCTTTATCTCGCCCGAACGAGATCTCAGCCTCATCGAGTTTCTTGAAAATTGGACCTCGGTATGAAGCCCGCTCTTACAGAATTAAAATCATTTAGCCGGATTGAAAAACTGTTTGTCTTTTTCGCGATGATCGCCGGATTTTCGATCTCCGCCGAATATGCAGCCACCCGTCCTTCCAGCAGCGCTATCTTCCTTTCCACCTATACTTCTCAAGCGATTCCTTGGGTATGGCTCCTTTCAGTCCCGTTCAATCTGTTCATCGTCTATCTCTACAACCGCTTTCTCCCCAAGATCGGCCCGCTGAAAATGATCGGTATAGTCGGAGCCACCGTCATGGGCATCCATATTTTCTGCGCCTCTTTTCTCTATTTGATCCCCAAATTCATCCTCATCCAGTTCATGGTGAAAGATGTTTACATCGTCCTGATGTTCAAACAGCTTTGGTCGATGATCCATAGCACAATCTCGGCGTCCCGCGCCAAATACCTGTACGGGTGCATCTTCGGAGTAGGCACACTCGGAGCCATCTCGGGCAGTATCATCCCTAGTTTTTTTGCGGTCGACATCGGTTCGGAACAGCTCTTTTTTTGCACTATTCCTCTTTATCTCATCCTTTTCTTCAGCTACGCCCAGGCATTCAAGCGGAGTCCCCTGCAGAACGGTTCATTCAGCCAAAACCTCACTCTAGACCCACGTCCCAACGAAGGATTTTCCATGATCCGACGTTCCCCGTTCCTGATCGCCGTCCTCCTCCTTGTCGTCTTCATGCAAGTCTCAGTCGGCCTCATGGACTATCAGTTCAACGCCCACCTCGAGTTCAATATTTTTGAAAAGGATCTCAGGACCGAATATGTGGGCCGGATGATCGGCTTGACCAATGTTCTCAGCCTAATCCTCCAGTTCCTCGGCGGTTTTTTGATGGTCCACGTCTTCGGAGTGCGGGGGAGCCATCTGTTCGTCCCGCTGATGCTCCTTGGAAACGCCGTCTCGGCTCTCTTCATCCCGACATTCGCGATGATCTCATTCTCTTATGTCTTCATCAAATCGGTTGATTTTTCCCTTTTCGGGGTGATTCGGGAAATGCTCTACATCCCGATGAAAATGGATGAGAAATTCCGAGCCAAGGCGATCATCGACGTCTTCGCCTACCGCTCTTCCAAGGCTCTCGTCTCCATCTGCATCTTAGGGCTTCAATTCTTCCTCGGTTCGGAAGTCCTTGGAGTGACGAGCGCCGTTTCGGTTGCCGTCTTTCTTGGTTGGATCGCCGTTGTCGTCTTCATGCTCCAACGCGTCGCGCCTGCAATTCAAATGAAATAGCGTTGCTATTTTCCTTGGTTTCCTTGCAGTACTTCAAGAGCTTTGTGATAGTTGGGTTCTTGGGTGATTTCAGAAACCAGTTCTGTGTAGAGGACATGATCTTTCTCATCGAGAACGATCACTGAGCGAGCCAGGATGCCGGCAAGAGGGCCGTCTTCGATGAGAATTCCATAAGCTTTTCCGAAATCTTTGCTCCTCATCATGGAAAGGGTCAGAACGTTGTGGACATTCTCCGCTTCACAGAAACGCTTTTGGGCAAAAGGGAGGTCGGCTGAAACCGTGACGATCAACATGTTTTGATGTTTTTTGCCAAACTCGTTGAAATGCTTGGTCATCAAACTGCAGACCCCGGTGTCCAAGCTTGGGACTGTCGCGATGAGCTTCCGTTTGCCTTGAAATTCATGCAGGCTGCGGTCATGCAAATCTTTATCGACGAGCTTGAAATCAGGCGCTTTGATGTGAAGAGCCGGAAGATTGCCGCTGAGACGGACCGGTTTGCCTTTGAATGTGATCTGAGACATATAAACTCCTTTAAAAACGAACCGATCATTAAACGACAAGACACCCTTTTTGAGCAATCCCGCAATAGCCGGTTGCAAGGCTATTGGAAAACTGGAATGAAAAAGAGTCGGAGACTTTATGGGTCAAGAGCATTTGCAAGAAAGGCAGTGAAAAAAATTTCGGCCTGAATCCACGAAGCATCCCGATATGGAGATCGTGGAGGTAGCAATAACGTTTCAATTCGGCGGGTTTGATGAAGAGCGAATAGACGTGCATATTCGGAGGAGTATTGCGCACGCACCACTCGACGCCCTTGATCACGATGAGATAGCTCAAAAGATTGCGGTTGAATGTATGGAAGAAAAAAAAGCCTCCTGGTTTCAGGACGCGCGCGGCTTCGGCGATCAGCCGTCGCGGCTCTTCGACATGCTCAAGGACATCCATGGCACACACGGTTTCGAAATTCGCGTCGGAAAAGGGGAGGGCATAGGCGTTTGCTCGACGGTAATCGACAGTGCCGGCCTCGTCGTTTTGCCGAGCGATCGCAAGGCTGCTTTCAGATAGGTCGATCCCTGCGACTTGATGTCCCTCCTTGGCCAGGGCATTGGTCAAGATTCCAGCTCCGCATCCGATGTCGAGAACCGAGACCGGATGAGGAAATTTTTTGGCGATTTCCGCAGCGATCCAAGGAGTCCGAAGCTTGTTTTCTGCCCTGAGCAGCGCAACCGGATGGTCGGAACCCATCATCCAACGGCTGCCGAGCGTGTCGTAAAATTCATTGTTTATCACTGGTGGTCCTTATGAAATTCCAATAGATGATCTGATAGGACATGAAGAGGGTCATTGCGAAAAACTGGCCGACCAAAAACCGACGGAGCGTCTCTCTTTGATCCAGCCAGGAGGCGAACCAGGGCGCAATTTCAATCCCTTGCGAAACAGGCCAAATCAGGGCGGCGGAGAGGAGGGTGATCGGATGGAGGATAAAGAGGAGAGCATGGAGCCATTGTTCGCTTGCAGTGCAGTGCTCTTTGTGGACAAACTCGTCTTTGGTCACCATGAAAGAAGAGAAGATTGCAAGCAGGGCATAGGGGAGTATGGCCTCTTTGGAATAAGAGACGAAAAGAACATAACCCATGCAAAGGAGGACAGTCAATGTATCGATCGGATGGCCGATCCGCTCCCATCGAGGCAAGCCGCGGCGGCGATGAAACCAAGCTTCATCGATGCCGATAGCAAGCGCTTGCAAAACGAAAGGGATCAGACCTAGCTTCCACATGATTTTTCCATGATCGAACCGGAGATGCTGAGCCCGGGCCCGAAGGCCAGGCTCACGAGGAGCGAGCGATCTTCCGCTTCAGGATCGGCGAGAATCAATTCCCAGATATGCGGGAGAGTAGCTGAGGACATGTTCCCGTAATGTTTCATGATCCTAAAACTATAAGACATTTGAGCGTCGCTCAGTCCAAGCCGTTCCTGGATTTGCTGAAGGATCTTCGGGCCTCCAGGATGGATGGCGAACAGGGCTCGCTGAAGGATCGGCTCTGGAAGCCGAGCCTTTTCGCAAAGGGTTTTGAGATAGCCTTTCAGAGCGCGAGCAATGAGGACGGGAACCTCTTTCGCAAGATAAATCTGGTTGCCCCAATCGACGACGTTCCAGGTCATGCTGTAGATCGAATCGGGAATGATCTCTTCGTGAACGGCCAAAATTTTTAGACGAGGGGAGGAAGTTTCTTCCGATAGGCCGTACTTCATGAACCCGTCGGCAAAAAGGCTTTGAGAGACGAGCTGGTCGTTCTGGTGCAGAGACGGGTTCGAATGGATAGAGCAGACCTCGGTATGGATAATATCGATTTTGTGTTTCCCGTTTTTTAAAAATCCTCTTCCCATTCGGATTGCTGGAAAAGCACCGTAGCATCCCATGTGGTAAGCATGAGTGACGGTCGTGATGGCCCCCCAGTTTCGTTTCGAAACGAGCTTCTGCGCTCCACTAGGAGAGAGATACCCTGTGCAGGTGACGTGGATCAAGTCATCCGGAGGGGCAGTTCCGGCGGGATAGTAGGAGTCGAAAACTGTATCGACGAAGGCGTCGAAATATTTCAAACGGATCGAGAGATTCTCTCCCGCCGGAAATTTAGTGAGCTTGTAGATCTCCATCCGATCCCAATCCCTATGGAGAAAGTCAGCGAGGATATGCCCTCTTGTTGCGATCTGGTCGCTTTTAGCTCCCACATGCCTGAGCCGATCCTGCAAGTTCTCGCGGAAAAGGGCGAGTTCTTCATCTCTCAGCCCTTTGGTTTTTTCCGAAACGGTGTGAGCCTCGATGAACCAATCGAAAGTGTCTTCTTGTTTCATCTCGTAAGGCGGGCGAATAGAATGGAAATGAGAAAGGCAAGCCATCTAGAGATATCTTCTGCTATTCTCAATTGGCTAGCAATTAAAAAAACTGTACACTGCGAATATGCGGAAACTACTATGGCTCTGTCTTTTCTTCGGCGCATATGTCTGGATGGTCACGACAAACAACGAGCAGTTCGTCCTTGAACGAGGCAAGGCTCTTTATAAGATGGTCTGCGACTGGTTCGAGGACGCCGATGTCGACTTTCACTTTAAGCATAAGAAAATATCCCACCAAAAGAAAGACCGCTCGCGCCGGTGGGATTAATTAGTACACTAGCTTCCGACTAGCATTGCGATGCCTGTGATGGCGAGCGCGCAGGCGAAGATCCTTTTGATCCAACCGACCGGGAGAGTATGAGCTAACTTGGTCCCGAGGGGGGTCATAGAGAGAGAACTCGCTCCCATAGCCAAAAAACCGGGAATGTAAATATAGCCAAAGGTATGGGGAAGGGGGGATTGCGTGCTGGCGAACAAAAGGAACATGCCTGTTCCCAAAAAGGCAGATAAGAGGGTGGACGCTGATGAAGTGGCGATCGCATTCTTCATCGGCAACTGATACCCGAGAAGAATGGGGACGAAGAAAATGCCACCTCCTACGCCGAGCAAAGTAGAAAGGGCCCCTACCACTACGCTCCATATTGACAAAGACCAGTTCGGACGGGAATCCAAATTCGGAGAAGGGAGCTGCGGGAAGAAAAAATAGACGCTGAGCAGAAGGATCGATGCGCCAAAGATGAAGCGGAGAAGTGCATTATCCAGGCAATAGGTCAATAGCACTCCAGCTGTGCAGCCGAAAAGGAGACCGACGGCGATCGACTTGAGGGCATCGAAACGGACCGTTTTTTTTTGGTGATGGGACCACGAGGCGCCGAAAGCGGTAATCACGGTCGTGGCGAGACTGGTCGCCACAGCCACGTGCATCAGTTCATCATGGGGAAACCCGCTTCCCCATAAGGTGAAGTACAAGACGGGGACAGCGATGACTCCTCCGCCGATACCGAGTAATCCGGCGATGAGGCCGGTTGCTGCGCCGAAAACGATGAAGATCAAAATCTCAAGCATCGAACATCCACTCAATCGTCTCTAAGCGGCAAACCCGGATCAATAGGCAAGATAGCCGAGGATGAAGAGAAAGGAAAGGAAGAATTTTGTCTCTTGCTTGGAATGTCCTCCTCCCCATCTGCTGAATGTGGCCCGGGTCAAATAAAATCTTAAGTAGCATACATTCTATTTAGAGTAAAATCATTTTTTATTGTGATTAATCAGAATAAAAAAATTCAGTAGAATTTTCGGTTTTTTTTGAATTGAAAAGAAATCCAAAACTCGGCGAAAATTTTATTTTGATAGTTTCAAATACAAAAACTGTATAAACTTACAGGGTATGAGTATCAGTCTTAACGAATGGATGGCAGCAAAGGAGCTTTTAGTTTTGCTCGCTCAAGCTTTATCTGGCAAGAGCGACGGAATAGGAGCGCCGCTTGGATTTAGCGGAACCGCTTTAATTGCTCAGCGGGTCTTCAGCAAGCCGTTTGGGTTTTCAAGCGAACGGTTTCCCCACGCGGTCCGTTTTTTGCCCACCCTCCAGATTGCTAAGAAACAAATAGAGCGGTGGATCGAAACCTTACCCGCGGATAGCAGCCGTCCAGACAAGAACTTCCTTCCCACAGGAAAACCAGGAAATCAACATCCTCAAAATGGAAATCTTCTCGATGCAAAGCAAGGGATGCGAGGATCTCTTGCAAAAACATTGGCGCAAGGAGCCGAATCGGAACGACTGGCTTCAAAAGCCCACAAACTCGTTGAGGAAGTGCGGATCGCTATCCAAACTCTTTCTACTTCCTCCTTTCTCGGCGACCCTCGGCCAGCTCCTCTTCGAGCTGCGCTCGCAAAATTGAAACCCTTGGTAGACGAGTTCATTGAAGCTATCTCTAAAAACAGCCTCGATCCTCAACAAAACGGTTCATTTTCCTCATTCAAACATCAGCCGCGCTTCAGAACGGAGCATAAAGAGGGAAATATTTCTCGAGCCCCCCGCTCTCTCATCGGACAGCGAGCGTTATTCGATTTCAACGATGCTTCCGCCCATCAGATACAACACAACGTGCCAAGCAAGGCATCGTTTCTTCTAAACAAAAATACAAGGAACGACCCTCTAGAAGGATCGAAAAAAATCGATTCTGCTCCGAATCGAGCGCAACCTCTCGAAGAATCTTCGGCAAATGAAAAGAAACGGAGGGACGTCTCAATCGAAGCTCGATTCCTGACAAAGAAAGAGACCAGCGATCTCAAGAAAAAAGCCGAAGAGCCGCTGATTCCGAATTTCCAAATTCAGGCGGCACGCGATCTTGAGACAGATTTCGATCGGAGACGAGACGCTTCTCCATCCGTCTCGCTTTCACAGCCTGAAGAGCAGAAAGGGCGCGCCCCCCAAGAACGCCCTCCGCTCCCTATCTTTTTGGCCGGACCTGTGCCCGGTCAAAGCCAGATTCCTCTAGAAGCCGCAAAAAAGAAAAAGCGGAGACGCTATTTCTTCAAAGGCGAAAAGGAAGCCGATCCAGACCGGTTTACCGAGCATTAAAGGCGCGGTATAACACCCTCATACGTTGACAACAGAAATCGGATGCAGTATTGGCTAAGAGGAAGAGGTGTCGCTCATGAGGCTCGCTTGTTTCCTTTTGATCTTCAGCATCTTTTATGGATGCATGCCAAATAATTGCCTAAGCGATGCCGACATTGCAGAAGTGAATGTGTTCCATATTTCCCGTTTGGAACGGGGAATGAACCAAGTTCAAGTTCTGAAAATCATGCGCCACCCCTACAGCGATCAAATATTCATTCTGGACGATGATACTTATGACGTATGGTTTTATGTCACCAGCCGAAGAGTCTTAGGGCAGAGCCGGATGACGCCCCTGAATATGACCCCCTTGGCGTTCAAGAACGGAATACTGATCGGATGGGGGAACGCCTACTATAATTTTATAAAAAAACGACAAGCGGAAATTGAAAAGGCGCTGCGGCCTCCTCCCCCTCCTCCAAAGCCTATCCCAAAGGAAACCGAGCAAGAGCCGGAGAATATCCCGCTGGAAAAAGTTTTGCAGGAGCCGGCGGCCCCCAACAACCAGAACAAAAATCTTCCTCCCGCGCCCTCGTCTTATCCTAACGCTCTTCCAAAAAATCCCGTCCCAACAGGGGAATCGAAACCTGGTCAGCCAGTAGAGCCTTCGATGGATTTATCACCGCTTGGGCCGCAGCAGCCTCCGCCCTCTCCGACTAAAACTGTTCCCGGCAAAACTCAGAATAATAAAGGGCAAGCCGCTCAGCCGCCTACACAGCCCCAAGGCCAAGCCGCGCCTCAAAAAAAGCAGAAACAAGGGCAACAACAACCTGCTCCGCCCCCTCCCAATCAACCCAACTGGTCTCCTTTAGAAGAGCAGCCGCAGCCTCCTGCCAACCAGCAACCCTCGAAAACAAAGCCCCCTCAAGTATCGATATCGATGTCCGGCAATCCAAAGACCCAGGACCAAGCGGCCGACCAGGGAAACAATCAGAAAAAAACGAAAGAAAACAAAATCCCGTTGGATGAAGAGGACGAAGAAATGCTTCACAACGAGCGAGACCAGGACTTCGATCAAACTTGATGTGGTTATCACTTGGTTATCAAATTCTCGCCGCCGCAATTTTAGGAGTTGCAACCGGTCTTTTTTTCGGACCTTTTTGCAACGCCATCCAGCCCATCGGAGAAATCTATTTTATGCTTCTCCAAATGGTGGCCCTGCCTTATATCTGCATCTCCCTTATCCATGGCCTGGGATCCATGACTCCTGCCTTAGGTAAAAAACTATTCAAACGCGGCTGGCCGTTCTGGGTTACGCTCTGGGGCATCATCTTCCTCATGATCTTCGCATTGAACTTGATGATTCCTCAACCCATGTTCACGACAATCGAAGCGGGAACAGATGAAAGCGCAAAGTTAGCCAGAAACTTTCTCAACTACCTCGTACCGGAAAATCCTCTTTACGATCTGGTGAACAATATCATCCCCGCGATCGCCGCATTCGGCTTCATATTCGGCGTCGCCTTGATGCATCTGAGCAGCAAGGAGCCGGTTCTTTCCTTTTTAGAAAAAGGGACGCAGCTCATCGAAAAGATCCTGTATTGGATCGCCCTCGCTTCTCCGATCGGGATCTTCGCGCATCTCTCCGTCGTATTCGGCACTATCTCATTTGAAGAGATCCATGCCCTCGGCTTTTATGTCTTCGCTTTCATTTTCGCCGCCTTACTCATTACTTTTTGGATCCTTCCTGCGCTTCTCTCAAGCCTGACCCCTCTGACTTATAAAGAGACAATCAAGGCATTTAAGACAGTCTGTCTGCTCCCATTCGTTACAGCGCTGCCTACGCTGGCGTTGCCTTTCATTATCATGTACATGAAAAAATTGGGAAAAAAACACCATGAAGGGGACCCAAATTTCCAAGCCACTTCCCAAACCGTTCTGCCCATCTGCTATAGCTTCGGACAGATCGGCAATTGCATGATTCTCTTTTTTATTCTCTTCATCTCATTCTATTTTCGCCATCCATTTACAGGCTGGGAAATGGCCGTTATTTCCATTTTCATGCTTCCTATGTCAGTCGGATCCTCGGTCGCTACCTATAATACGGTCTCTTTTTTGATCGAGCAGCTCCATTTTCCAGAACAATCGCTCCAAGTGTTCAAGCAAGTCACAGCCATTACCATGAACTTTCAGGTACTCATCAGTTCAGCAAGCATTTTAACCTTCATCATTTTAGCTCTGTACTCTTACTACGGTACCTTGCGGATCAATTGGAAACGGCTAGGACTCCACTTCACAGCCATACTGATCGTCTCGGGAACGATCCTCGCAATTGTCAAGCATACCGTTCACATCAAGGATAGTTTACAAAACAAGTATATGGATCTAAGGATCACCGATGTCATTCCACAGCCGGTCCATGCCAAAATTTATACGAGCCCTCCTCCTACTCCCACGGTGGAATTGGGAGACCCATTCGATCGCATATTGAGTAAAGGGATCTTGAGAGTTGGATATTCGCCTCTGGACATGCCTTTTTCCTATATGAATCATTATGGAGAAATCGCCGGATACGACATCGCTTACGCCTATCAATTGGCTCGCGATCTTGATTGCATCATAGAGTTCATTCCAATCAATTACGATCAGTTGGATCAGCAAATTGCAAATGGGGAGTTCGATATCGCTATGTCTGCGATCATCATGGATGAAAGCCGGCTCAGGACGATGAATTTTAGCCAGCCGTACGAAGAGCAGAATATCGTCCTAATCGTCCCTGTGAAACGCGCGGAGGAATTCATGGCTCTAAATTCCGTAGCGAGGAACAATCAATTAAAAATCCTCGCATTCGGATATTTTATCCATTCGGCCGAGCACCATTTTCCTCATGCGCACATTCTGAATCTTCCAAACGGCAGCGCTTCCATGATGCCCCCGATGCTAAATGGTCAAGTAGATGCCACTCTTTCGACCCGGTTGCAAGCGACTGCCTGGTGTTTGAACCATCCTAGTTTCGTTCCCATCGATTATGCCGGTCAGCTTGGCCAATGCTATTTTGCCTATCCTGCTGCTCTAGAAGCGACTCACTGGATTTCGTTCCTGAATAACTGGCTCATCCTCAAAGAGCAGTCGGGATTTAGAGACAAAATGACCCGTTTCTGGTTAAAAGGGGAGAATATCACAGAGTTAACACCCAGATGGTCGATCATTCGCAACATTCTTCATTGGGTCGATTGATCCCTCCACACGCTTGCTAAAGATTATGCTACGATTTATAAGGAGGGCAACAAAAATGAATACAGAAGAAAGCCAGTCCGGCTCCCACCGCCACCACTTGACTTTGGGGATCTCCTATATTTTGCTTGCTATGCTGTTCTTGGCCATTTTATCTCTGATATCGAGATATACGAGTAAAAATGTCCCTCTTTCGATGATCCTGATGTTTCAGGGATTCATTGGTTGGATTTTAGTTTTACCCTGGCTTTATGCCCATGGTTGGGGAATGCTCAGAACAGAGCGGTTCGGATTGCTTTTCTTTCGAAGTTTTGTCGGAGGCGTCATCGGATTTGGGCTAGTTTTTCTTGCAGTCCAAAAAATATCTTTGGTGAATGCGATGCTTTTGAATAGCGCGGGTCCAATCTTTGTTCCGTTGGTTCTTCGGATTTGGCGCAAGGTGCCGATCAATCATTTGCTTTGGCCGGGCGTAATCGGGGGATTTATCGGCATCGCTTTGATTTTGCAGCCCACCAAATCGATCGTCAATCCGGGTGCGCTTTTTGCCCTTATTGCCGGAATTATACTGAGTTTCAGCATCGTGACCAATAGGCTCTTATCCTATACTGAGAGAAATCATACGGTGATGTTTTATTATTTCGGGATCACGGCGATCACTTGTCTTCCGGTGAGCCTGTACCAATGGGTCTGGCCTTCATTTTGGGATTGGTGCGGAATCATTGCGATCGGGATTTTCACGATGGCCATGCAATGGTTCAACTTCCGCTCCTATCATTTCGCGAAGGCCACGGTGCTTGGGCCATTCGTCTACTCGTCTGTGGTCTATTCGGTCATCCTCGATTGGGCTATTTATGGAGAGATTCCAAATTTCATAGCATGGATTGGGATCGCGCTTGTTTGCGCAGGCGGGATTTGGACGATTCTCTTCAACCCCACTCCTCCTGCACAGCACCCTTCATAAAAAAATACTGCCTTGCAGATATAGCACTGCTTTAGCGCTGAGTAATACACGATGATCTAAGACTTCGCATTTTACATATCCCCCTCTTGCAGACAGTTGATGCGCTGCTAAAATATGTTTTCCCAAACGCTTTGCCCAATAAGGCGCAAGCATACAGTGAGAAACACCTGTCACCTGGTCTTCCTGATTCACTTTATGGGGATAAAAAGTTCGCGAAACAAAATCCACTTTTTCGCCAGGCGCTGTCACCACAATGCCAGGACATTCGTACTTTTTTAAGATAGACATATCGGGCGCGAGGCTTTCCACATCTTTTTGATGATGAAATACAAGGATACAGCGCTCTTTTTCATATTGTAAAACCGCTTCCGGCTCTATGTGAAATCCTTTTTTCAAAATAGAATGAATCGGTATAGATTTTCCTATTTTTTGTGGAAAATTCAAAACAATGAACTCTCTATCTTTTTTAACATTCAAATTTCCTGAAGCAGATTCAAACACCACTTCGTGCAATTGTGGATGCACTTTATTAAAAATAACGTATGCAGCAGCCAGTGTACCATGCCCGCATAAGGGAATTTCATTCGGCGTAAACGAGCGGACATGATAATTTTCGCTTGTTTTTACTAAAAATGTTGTAGCTGGGAGATTATTTTCATGCGCGATCGCCAGCAAAATTTGATCTTCTAGCCAATGTGGAAGGAAACAAACCGCTGCCGGATTTCCAGAGAATAGGCGATCGGTAAATGCATCGACATGATAAACAGGAATTTCCATTGGTGCCTCTACAGGTCATATTTTTATAAAAGTAGACAAGCTCTTATTCTTTGCCTTTCAGTAATGCCGCATTCATCAATTAAAACTCTCGCGGTGTCTTTGGGCGACCATCTCTCATCGTAGAGGCGGATGGCTTTTATGCAATATTTTCATACACGAAGTTTATAGCTGCTCTTGCTATCATAGGAAGTGCAAAATTTCCCACTACGGATGCTATCGTCGTACATCGACCCACGAAAGGACGATTGGCTGCCCTTACCGAAGATGTCAGGTGTAGAAAAGGGATCGACTGAAAGTCTTCTAATGCATAGATGGATAGGCTCTGTGTATTTAGGTTGCGCATTGCCTGTAACCAGGCCTCAGCTTGGTGGCCACTTGGTAGACGCGTGATTCTACTAAAAAGTACATAGGCCTTGGCGTCAATAACCGTCTCCGCCATCCATTTGCCGATTGCAGCTCCTATCTTACCCCCTAATATAATTCCTGCAAAATCTCCAATTTTAGAAATAAGAAACGATTGATCGTGCTTAAGCACTTCAACATTAGTAATAGAATTTGAAATCACTGGATCAGGAACCGATTGATGAGTATTTGATAATGTGTCTGGCGTTTTTGATGATATCAATGGTTCGGCAGCAAAAAGATCCGACAGAGGGTAAGAGTCAACTGAGGAGATACCGCTATCACTAAGAGTGGTATTTTGAGACTGAAAAGCAAAAGGATCTGACAGAAAGTCGAAGTCAACAGAAAGGTCAGGAGGTTTTGTGTAAGTTGGGATTTTTACTGGAATTTGAGTTTGGACTATTGGCGACCTAGTGCTCCTTAACGCTGCAGACGCGCTGGGCGCCGGTGACGTTGGCGTTTGGGCTTGGAGCAACCAATCCTCATAGTATGAAGTGAACGGATTTTGAGGAGTGCATACAACGTTCGGTGGAGGTTGTGGAGGTTGTCGGGTTGGCATTGTCGGTGGCGGTGATGACAAAACACCTGTTTTATGGACGATGAAGGCCACTAAACCTATTACACCTATAGCAAGACCTGTGCAACAAATCGGTTTTACCCATGCAGGTATGATACTCGCTTTTGCAGAAAGCGTTTTCACTCTGGCATTCAAGCCGTTTAAATCTTTCTTGTGAAGATCGTATTCCTTGCGAACCTCTCGTGTGATTTTTATCCCGGTATTGATCGCTTGTTCATCCTTGTTCAATCGTTGCACAAGGAAGGCAAGCTTCTCTTCGGTTTGTTTTAAGTCAACCTTTTCACCTTTTTCTGCGCGAGTACATTGAGCTTGGATTTCTTGAATGATCTGCGCTCTTTCCGAAAACCCATGCAGGGTCAAATTAGAATTGATTTCCGACAGAGAATCACCGTTTTAATACACATTATAAATAAAGCGAAAAATGATTTCAATATCAAAAAATCAATTCCATAAAAAAAGTCTTGACTGACCGTGTTCATAAAGGAATGTCAGGGGATATACTCCTTCCACTTGAAAC
>Ga0206877_10033_pt1 | contig 44726 bp, 38 predicted proteins | sample Alteio_BWOrgCont_7_FD_152623 | JGI IMG/M metagenome (GOLD analysis project Ga0206877, IMG submission 152623) | Enriched cells from forest soil in Barre Woods Harvard Forest LTER site, Petersham, Massachusetts, United States -... | ecosystem: Environmental > Terrestrial > Soil > Temperate forest >...
TCTGGATTTTATGGGGGCAATGGGGGCAGTGGCGGCACAGGTTTGGCAATTACCACCAGAGGCTCGACCCTTACAATTGGCACCAGCGGCTCGATTGAAGGAGGCAATGGTGGCGCGGGAGGTGCTGGTCCTTTTCTTAATGGTGCTGGAGGAAACGGAGGCTCTGGCATTTCCGCCTCTAGCCTATTCTTGACCAATGCTGGCTCTATCCGAGGAGGTGCGGGTGGCACGGCCCGGGGACCACAAGGCGCGGGTGGCGATGGTGTCACTGGCGCCAACCTGGTAATCGACAACAGCGGCGTCATTGCCGGCGGCCTTTCTGGCGATGGTTCTACACGCGCCAACGCGATCACATTCACAGGTGGGATCAACAGTCTGACACTGGAGTTGGGTTCCACCATCATTGGCAACGTCGTCGCCTTTAGCGCTGCGGACACCCTCGCTCTCGGTGGTACCGCCACTGGCGGCTTCGATCTTTCACTGCTCGGGCCAACTGGCCAGTTTCAAGGTTTTGGACTGTACGAGAAAACCGGCACCAGCACCTGGACGCTAACGGGCACGACAACGCTTGTGACCCCTTGGACGGTGTCGCAGGGAACGCTCGTCGTGGGCGACGATGCCCACCCTAGCACCAGCCTAGCCGGCGTCGTCACCGTCGACAGCGGCGCGACCCTCAAGGGCAGCGGCTCCGTCGGCGGCCTGGTGTTGAATAGCGGCGGCATCGTCGCGCCGGGCAATTCCATCGGCACGCTCACCGTCAACGGCAATGTCAGCTTTGCGGAGGGCTCGATCTATCAGGTCGAGGTCAATCCGGCCGGCACCGCCAGCGACCTCATCCGTGCTACAGGCTCGGCCACGCTCAACGGCGGCTCGGTGATCCATGTCGGCCTCAACGGCACTTACCAGCCGTTGCAGCGTTACACCATCCTCACCGCCGACCAGGGCGTCAGCGGCACCTTTTCGTCGGTGTCTTCGGTCTTCACCTTCCTTGATCCGACGCTGAGCTATGATGCCAATGATGTCTATCTGACGCTGCTGCGCAACAGCACGACCTTTCCCTCGGTCGGCGTTACCGCCAACCAGAAGGCCACCGCGGCAGCGCTCGACAGCCTGCCCGAGAGCAATCCCTTGTGGAGCGCCATCTCCATGCTTGATGCCAGCAACGCCCGCGCTGCCTTCGATCAACTTTCAGGCGAGATCCATCCCTCTCTTGCCGGCCAGATGATCGAGGACAGCCGCTTCGTCCGTGATGCTGCCCTCGACCGCCTTACCGATGCGTTCTGCGGCACCGGCTATGGCGCCACGATCGACCGGCCCGACGCCAGCGGGGTGCACGCGGGAGCCTGCGTTGCCAATCCCGATCGCTTCACCGTGTGGGGTCATGCCTTCGGCGCCTGGGGTCACCAGGGTTCGGATGGCAATGCCGCCTCGCTGTCGCGCTCGATCGGCGGCTTCATCGCTGGCGTCGATGCGCCCGTCTACGACGATTGGCGGGGAGGCGTGTTGGCTGGATACAGCCATTCGAATTTCAACGTCGACAATCGTGGCTCTTCTGCGGAGAGTGATGACTACACCTTGGGCCTGTATGGTGGCCGCACGTGGGGACCACTCGCCCTCAAAGTCGGCGCCGCCTACACATGGCATGACATAGACACCAATCGCGCCATCGGCTTTCCCGGCTTTTCTGGCTATCCAAGCGCTGGCTACCACGCTGACACGGCGCAGGCCTTTGGCGAACTTGGTTACCGGCTGCAGCTTGCCGGGGTCGATCTCACGCCCTTTGTCAGCCTCGCCGACGTCAATCAGCATGTCGATGGATTCACCGAGCAGGGTGGACCAGAGGCGCTGCTTGCCAATGGCGCGAACGAGAATGTGGTTTTCTCGACGCTCGGCATTCATTCAGCGATGAGCTTCGATCTGGCCGGCCTTCCCGTCGTCGCAAAGGCAACGCTGGGATGGCGTCATGCCTCTGGGGAGGTGACACCCTCCGCAGTATTTAACTTTTCGGGCAGCGACGCCTTTACCATCCATGGTCTACCGATAGCGCGCGACGCGGCCTTGGTGGACGCTGGTCTGGACATCCAAGTGGCGAAGAACGCGACCGTCGGCTTTTCTTACGAAGGCCAGTTCGGACGAAAAGCGGTCGATCAGAGTGTTCGCGGGACGTTGACGATGAGGTTCTAGCGCGCGGCATCATCCTTGTCGGAACGAAGTCCCTTTGGCCTTCGGGCTGCAGGACCTTTTTGCCGCGGAATATCGGCACTGGCTCCGCGATGAGCCAGAACCGCGCAACCTCATGAAGCCGTTCCCTTCAGAACTCATGACGATGTGGACGATCGGCAGGATGGTTGGAAATCTGAAGAACAACACGGCGGACATCCTCAATCTGGAGTGATCCCATAGCAGTTTGTACTCGTCTTGTTCTCATTCCACGCGGCGATTGACCCAGGCTCGCCGACGGGATACCGGCGCACGTCAGGCCACCCGATGGCCCAACAGGCCCTACGGAACCACGCCTTCGACTCCCTCGGCCTGCCCCACCTCTATTTCTCCGTCCAAGTATAACTCAGTCAAACCGTCGTGGTACCGACCAGCATGCCGGTGGTGTGGGAAGGGCGGTGCCGTAAGGCACCTCCCGATCTCGATCAATCTCAACAGGCCCTAGGCTACATTGGCCACTTATTGTGACACCACTTTAATGTCATCGGATGACGTCGGTTGGGCCTACGCGCTGCCGAAGTCAGAAACCATAAAGAAGAGCCCAATGAAAACCTACCCTAGCATCGCCGCGGCTTTGCTGGCGACATCTATTGCCGGATGCGCTACCAGCGGCGTCCACGTTTCGAATGGTGGCAGCGAGCTCACCTGCACAAAACAAATAACGGTGTTAGGTGGGCAGCCAAACCATGGCGATGTCTTCGGGTCTTTGAACCCGGATTGCACCGCTATCCCAGGCGTAGCGGCACGCATCACCGTGCAACCATCACATGGCAAAGTCACAGTTCGACCGACGCAAGATTTTCTTTACTTCAAAGAACCGAATCCACGGGCACGATGCAATTCGAAGCGCGTCCCGGCGTGGATCGTCCAATATCGTTCGGACGCCGGATACGTTGGAAAAGACAAATTCTCATATGACAAGTTCTTGCCCGATGGCGTCGTGGTTCATGTGACGTTGAATGTAGACGTTCGATAAATCTGATCTTGCGAAGTCCATTCAGCGGACAATGGAGATAAGGCCCTTGCAATGCGGGTTATGGCGCGTTGCAAGGGCCTTTGCTCATGAAAGGTACGCAAAGTGGTATAAACAGCTTCGCGAAATTGCTACCCACCGTGTGGAAAGTCGGCTTTCGCCCTCACACCGTTTGGCCAATTTTCTGGATCAGCCTTAACTGCGCGAACGAGCCGGGGATCACTGGCTTGGCAAGTCAATATCTCTGGGAAAACATTGTGCGAGAAATAGCATTCCGGGCTGCTTGGCGCCGTTTATCCAAGCCGCAGCCTTGCTGCACTGCTCAAGACTATTGAAGGCGCTTACCTGCGAAACGTTAGCCGAAGAGCTGGGGAAGACCTTGGTTCCTTTATATGGAACCGGAGATTGAGTGATCATAATGACAATAAGGAAGTACATGATGATCTCCTACGGTGCCCGACTCTTTCGTATGTCACTTTAGCACATGTTTCTTATGTCTTAAGCGGCTCGCGTCGTGATCATCCGTTGGCCCATTGCCCCAGTCCGCGGCGGATGAACGCCAGGATAATCTGCTGAGATGTATTCGAAGGAAGGCGCGAGCCAGACGAGGCAAGACCTGCCTTCATGTACACGCTGAAGCAGCAACCGCAAGCGATCCGTACCTGTTAAATGCATCATCGTTTTGACTTGCACTAGACGGTACAGATTGACCCGCTGGCGCCAGCATCGAAGCATTGGAACCGCCATTATCGATGATCGTCGTGCAGGCGGAAATTGTATCTGCATTCGGAGACGCGCAGCTTTCGGAGGCAGCCTTCAGGTCGGTCGCGAGCCCCGGTGAAACGAGTGTGAGGTATATTGCGATACCGGATGCCCAAGAGAACCCATCTCGCATGCTCACGTACCTGTCATCAATGCCTAAACCAGGATGAAACTTCGGCATACAGGGAAAGTGGCCACGTATATTCGCTGCGAAGCGCCATCCTGACTACAAGGGGTTTCGGGTTCAATATAGTTAGATCAGCTATTTCCCGCTTCTTTCATTGGCCTTTCGCAAAAATCCCAATCTTTAAGTGACTTCTACATCTGATGTCCGCGACGTCGCCGAAATCAGAAACTCCGCGACTACATTAAGGCGCCTTGGGTGCGTCTTGGGCGAGTGCAGCTGCCGGTGTGGCCTGCGGCAGGGGAAATAGGGCGGCTACACAGCTATCAACAAGCGCCCCCGAATGCCAAGAGAGGCGGCCGTCGCCCCATAATTGGGCCAACCGTGCCATACGTTGTTGCGTAGTTTCGGACGCATCCAGAAAGAAAAATAGTCTTGGCGAGAAAGACGAAGCTTGCAGCGCATCCACCTTCTTGAAGCCTGCACTGCGCAGCCGATCATCCCAATAACTGATTTCGAAACGATGGCTGCCCCCGCATTCGAGTATGATGGTGATATGCAAACAATGTTCTGCCGGGGGCCGCGAGGGCTTGAAGCTCTGCTATGCTGACACTCTTTCCTGCCTTTGAGCCGTCGGGCTTGAAGCGCTTTGTCTCCAGACCCTTGTCCGGGTCCACGAATATTCGATCGGCGTAAGCCATTCGAGCCTGAAGTCGGCTGCGCCTTTGGTCTTTGTCGGTCGTGCTCCTCATGGGGAGTTCGATCGTGCGTGCGATGAATTGGCTGGCGTGCATGAACGCAACGCACGAGGGGCGGTTCCCTTTGCGGAAACTAGCCGCCGCCGCTTGGGGTTAGACCCCCAACCTGGGTGCGGCATATGGTTGAAGGCATGGAAGCCGGAATGCTCTGATAAAGCCCACATACCCCTATTTGGACGAAAGCGGCGTCCACCCGGCGGCGGCTTACTCCTTAAGACTATCTAGCGATGTCCGTACGTCACTATTAAGGTAACGTCATAACCTTGTTAGATGCCTTTGCCCGCCGCCCTAACGGCGGGCATTTTCTTGAGTGGCTGGAATGAGGAGTCTTGACCGCACCTAAACCAAACGCCCAGAGCCTACAAGATGACGCCACTACCGACGCAGCCCAGGCCCTAACCGACGCCGAAAGGCAGCGTAGAAGCACGAATACTGCGCGCCCAAAAAAGGTCCGATTAGTCAAGGCGATCGAGATCGAGCCAGAGGGGGCGAGGAGCATGCCATGACAATTGCGCGATCGGCGGTCCTGGAGTGAGGCTGAGGACGTTAATTTCGAAGCGTAAGGAATCCATCTAGCTTCTTCCAATCGAGATGGGAGGTTGCCATGTCAGACAACGAGGTCGGATTCAGCTTTACGATGGAGTGCACTCATTGTGGACACGCCATCTTGGCCATACCCGACAATCCGACAGACGAGTCCCGCATATTTTGTGAAGGATGTGGGACCGATATTTGTAGTTATGTCGACCTTCAAGCGATGATGTGGGAGCATGCTGAGGTCGCTGCGGGGGAATATCTCCAAGAGAGCATTCACGAGGTCGACAATGGCAATTGGGGCGTCATTTTAGATCTCAAATGACTCTACTACCGTCAGCTTTCGGCTGGCCTCGTTGGACCTATGCGCATGCGACTTGCAACGCCTTACGGAGGGCAATCCCGGCGGTATCTTTGGAGTGGGCTCGCTCTTTGCGGACCAAGCCGCGTTCGATGATTTTGCTGCCTATCTCAGGGGGCACGTTCGCGCAGGTGCGCAAAGGGCCAGTATATCGCTTCGTGCGGACAAATATTGCTCGAAATGCACGCGCAGCGTCCCTACGGCGCCTGGAATGAAGCCTACGGCGAACTCGCCATTCCTAAGATCGTCATCACTCCCTTATAAGGATCGCTGCTTCCTGAGCCGCCTTGATAAAGGCGGCTCTAGCATCTTCCTGCCGACGCTTCCCAGACAAAACCGCAATGAAGACTCTGCGGGCATCCAGGTGCATTTCACCACCCCTGGTCGGCCAGTGATTTAGCAGAAATCGCGACGCTTCCTCGGTGTTCGTGATCGTTTTGAAGCCCGTATTTGCTGGCTTAATTGTCACTGGCTTGCTCCACATTGGTTTGTTCACGGCGATTACCTCCTTCGCGATCTCGATTGCCTATAGGCCGTTTCGGTTCCGACACAACCGATTGCCTGCCGATGGCTTCGACATTTGCAAAGTCCCCCAAATGCGCTGACATTGTAGTCCACTACGGAGGGCGTGCCATGTCACCGATACCCGGCCCGAAGGTTCCTGCCAACAATCCTGATCGTTTCCTGTTTTGTGAGGAAGCAATTGAGGAGGCATTCGAGAATGTCGCAACACTGGCCGAGGCCGCCGGCTGGCATGGCGACGAGGTGGCCACGGCCCTAGTGAGCCTTGCCGATCACCATGTCATGAAGCGCGCCTGCAATGCGGCAACTGATACCCTAATCCAGAGTATCAGGCGTGATTAGCGCTTCAGCTGGCCGAGATATTCCTATCACTTCCCAGCCAGCCAACCCGCAAACTTGCGCTCCGGTCGCTCGCCCTTGCGTCGTTACGTGCGGTTGTATGGCATGTCCACGAAGCTGAGGGTTCACAGGGTGCACGTCACCTGTACGGTCGTATAGCAACACTGGTTTCCACTCATGTCCGAAAGATCGTCCCACTTTTCTCTAACTAATTGTTTTTATTTGTTTTAAGTGCCTCGCCCCTGGCGGTTTCCGCCGTAGTTTAATTGCCCCAAGGCATGCGCCCATGCGTCGGACAGAGGCCTCTCGCCCTTAGACTTGGTGATTTTGACCTTTTGACGTTTAGCGAGGAAAGAAAATCGCATCTACGCCGCACCCGCACAAATACCTTGAGCGATCAAGCTTGGTGGCAAGATTGGGCGGTCCGGCGAAGTCGCCCGATCGGCAAATCCATCGGCGGTACTGTTTTTCAGCCTTGATTTTGGCCACATAGTGCCTGGCGAGGCCGCACACAGGTCGCTGGCTGAGTTAAATTATCTCGAAATTGTAAAGGCGGAAAAGGTGGCACATGGATACAGGTTTCATTGAGGTTACAGATGGTTGGGGAACGGTGTCAGTGAATATTGATCTCATACTATTTGTTCGAAAGCAGGACGACGACACCGCTATGATTGTACTTGGGAAGGAACAGGTTATATCATGCATTGAATCATATGAACAAGTAATGCGGTTGATACATATGAATGCAAAGTAGCTTTTCCCAAAAATCCAAGGGACCTATTGGTGTAGCGCTCAAGGGCTTACCATAGGGTAACGGCAGGATTTACGCGCTTACGGTATCCTGACGCTAGGGTAGTGTGGCGGCGAGAATGTCTGATGGCACGAAACTTTCAACGATTGTGCGGTGAGCAGTCTTAATTGCCCGTTTCGTTTTGTATTTCGGAACGCCGCTAGGGCTTTCGTACTACCTTGATGCACATATTCGAGAATATTCTAGTGATATAATAAATTACTCTAAAGAAATTGCATGGCTATTCTATTTGCAGGCGATTTTATTCGGAATAAATCTTACACAACAGCTGAGGCTTTCTACCATTTGGCATGATGAAATTTGGGACGCGTCTTTCGGGCGCTTTCTAAAGAGGGTCAGTCGCCGAATGTTCTGAAACGCCAGAGAAACTCGTGCCCACGCATTATGAGGAATTCTTAGCAGGTGCTGCTTGCACTTGCCACGATCGAGCCGTTTTGTCGTGAGCGAATGATCACATAAAAATCACCGTGCGGGTCGCATAAACCAGGGGCAGTTTGCGGCGCGCCGACTTACACCATGCGCCGCACAGCGGCCCGGCCTGGTTTCCGATGCAGTGCCAGGCTGGGCCGCGTCACTTTCCTAAGCCGATGCGCTCGGCGTCGCTTCCATGCTGGCATTTGCCGTCGCATGACTACGTCGTCATCAGCATCATGCCATCCTATTTTGTCCGGACCGCCGCGAAGGCGGGGATCAGCGCAGGGCCCATAAAGGCGATTTTTGACGATTTGCGCGCGCAGGTGTCCGCGGCGGTCGACCAGGCCGTTGCATCTTCCAAAGGGGGTTCCTGCGAAGGTCGGTGACACATCGGCGACGGGATTAGGAAACGCCTGCACAGGCTGTAAGAAGCGCGAGGCCGAAGATCGGGAAACAATCACGCAAGCGGGGGCCGAAAGGTGTGCCGGCCCGGGTCACGATCGATCCGCGGGGTTATGGATGAGTCTTGGTTTGACCAGTTGAGCGCATCCGCTCGGCAAGACTAAGCCAATTTCCGGCAACCCAGCGTGGCCAATCAAAACCTGGGGCTAAACAATCATCACATTTGATGCATCACTCGCCGCAAGAAATCTCGCGTGCGGTCCCGCTTTGGATAACGAAGCATCTCCTTTGCTTCGCCTTGCTCCAGGATCCGCCCACCGTCGAGGAAAAGTACGATGTCTGCAACCTCGCGCGCGAACTGAATTTCATGGGTCACGATCAGCATGGTCATATGCTCTTCAGCCAATCCGCGCATGACCTGCAAGACCTCGCCGACCATCTCCGGATCGAGCGCCGACGTGGGCTCGTCAAACAGGAGGACCTGCGGACGCATTGCCAGCGCGCGAGCGATCGCCACGCGCTGTTGCTGACCGCCAGAAAGAGAGGAGGGATAGGCCTTCGCCTTTTGCGCAAGGCCGACGCGGGTGAGCAGCGCCATCGCTCGTTCGCGCACCTCATTGCTATCTTCCTTCAACACATAGAGTGGCCCCTCCATCACATTCTCCAGGGCGGTACGATGTGGAAAGAGATTGAAGCGCTGGAACACCATCGACGCACGCGTGCGGATGGGGTGAATCATTGCAGAACGTGCATCCACTGTTATGCCGTCAAACCTGATATGGCCGCGCTGATAATGTTCAAGTCCGTTGACACAGCGCAGCAATGTGGATTTGCCAGATCCCGATGGGCCGATCAGGCACACAACCTGTCCCCTGCCAATGTGCGCGTCGACACCCTTTAGAACTTCAAAGTCTCCGAATGCCTTATGGACGTTCTCGAAGCTTATCATCGCCCCTCCGCGAGAGACGTTTCGACATGCCGCATCAGAAGGTTGAGGGGGATGGTGAGCGAGAGATAAAGCAGCGCCACAAGAGTGAAAACCGTCATATTGTCGAATGTTGAAGAAGCAAGCATCTTCCCGTGCATGGTCAAATCGGCCACTGAAATCACAGACACAAGCGAAGAATCCTTCAAAAGAAGAACAACGTTGTTGGCATAGGGAGCGAGTGTGATCTTGAATGCTTGTGGAAGAACAACGCGGCGCATCGCCAACGGCCATCTCATGCCGACCGACTTTGCCGCTTCGATTTGCCCGCGGTCGACAGCTTCAATCCCTGCGCGGAAGGTTTCGCCGAGATAGCACGAGTGGGCGAGCGCCAAACCAAAGACACCGGCCTGGAAGGCTGTCAAATCAATGCCAATGTCAGGCGCAACAAAGTAGATGTAGAAAAGAATAACCAGAAGCGGGATCCCGCGTACGAACTCAATCAGAAGTCTCGTCGGCAGCGCCAAAGAGCGAATACCCGATGTTCTGAGGAGCGCCCATACCAGACCAAGCGCAGATGCAAGAAGCAGAGAAAGAAGAGTTACAAGGACCGTCAACCAAAGCCCGTTGAGAAGGAACGGTATATATTCAATAGATTTGGCAAGGAATCCATCCATTCGTATTCCTCTTTTATGAACTCAGGCCGTGATTCCCGACATTGAACTCGAAGATCTCACTTCTAGTCTTTACGCGGTCATCCGGTTGCTAGAGATAGCTGCGCTTTTCAAAGGCCATAGCGAGAAAAGATCTTCGAGAGTTCGCCACTTTGTTTAAGCTTGGCAATCGCTGCGTTGACCCTTTCCAGGAGTTTGTTGTCACCCTTGGCAACCGCGAGCGCGACCTCGCCAACATGCATCGGCCGATAGCCAGCGACCAGGCGTACACCCAGGTCGGGCTTTTGGGAGAGCTGGTAAGCGACGATCGGCCGATCGGCAAAACCGGCCTTGATGCGGCCGAGTTTCACGTCCCGCAAAATGTCGGAGATCGACTCATATTGCCTTACTTCGGCAAACAGGCCTGCAGCCTGGAGATCCTCTGCGATGGTCGAGCCTATCGGTGCTCCAACCATCTCACCCTTTAACTCTTCAAGCGTGTAATTTTTGGAATCGCTGGCTGCCACAAACATCGCCTCGCCGAATTCGTAGACGGGCGTGCTGAAATCAACGATCTGTCTGCGCTTATCTGTGGCGAATATCGCCGCGGAAATCAGATCGATCTTGCCCGTCGTCAGCGCCGGAATGAGCGCGGGAAAGGCAGTAATCTGGAACTCTGATCGCATGCCGTTGTCTGCCGCTATTTCGTTTGCAAGGTCGACCATTGCACCCGTGGGCCTCAGGGTGCCGGTATCAACGAAGGTAAAAGGAACGCCGGTTGTGGTAATGCCGACCTTCATGGTGTCCTCCGCCATGGCCGGGGTAGCCAACCCGACCATTGTAAGAGCGAGGCAGGTTAGATAGCTCCTGAAAGACATGACATTTCCGATGCTTGTTAATAGATTTTGATGTAACAAATGGGTAGCGTTTGTTACCGTTGCCAGGATGGTTTGATTGAGCAGACTCTCTCTTGCTCTTGTTTCCACTGGCCTTTCAGCATTTGGACACACCTGGCTACCACACAGTGGCTTTGCCTGAGGCGCAAAGCCCGCCATTCTCGTGCAAATGCGTCATCGCTTCGCTCACAGAATGGAACACGCGCTGGCGATGACCCACCTTGTCCGACCGATCCAAATCCTTGAGACCGCTACCGGTGACAACGGCAACCACACTGTCCGTTTCGGCAATGACACGCTGGCGCCGCAACGAGGCAATCGCGGCAAACGGCGTCACCGATGTGAGTTCGGCCAGAATACCCTCCGTGCCAGCGAGCTGCTCTTGAAGGTCGATCAGGCCGGAATTGCCCACCGGTACCGCAATGCCACGAGACGCTCGCAAGGCCTCCAAGGCTTGGAAGGTGCTGCGCGTTGTGCCGATCGATACGGCAAGTGTGTCGAACCTCGCGGGCTCCTCGGACACGACGTCCGACCTCGCGGCTAGAGCCCTTGCTAGGGATCCGTGAACTTCAGCGGCCACGAGCCTCGGCAATCGATCGATCCTTCCTTGGCTGTGCAGATCATTAAATCCGCGCCAAAGCCCGACAAGGGCATCGCCGTAACAAACTGGCAACACACACCAGTCCGGGACGGCGCCATGCATCTGCTCGACGATTTCATAGGCGAGGGTCTTGTATCCCTCAATGCCGACCGGATGACTGCCAACCACCGGTGCATGAAAGGGCGAGGTGGCAAACCAGCCAAAGCGCTGCGTACAGGCTGCAAGCAAGGGCCAGCGCAGCGATTTGTCGACCAGGGGCAGCACCGTTGCCCCATGTTTTCGTATCTGCGTCAGCATCGCTCCGGCCGTGCCGGCAAATGTCACGACAACGCATTTCAAGCCAGCACGCGCCGCATAGGCCGCCAGAGAGGCGCCGGCGTTTCCCGAAGAAGCCGTTGCCACGACACGAGCGCCGTTCAGACGCGCCGTGGATACGGCCACGGTCGAAAAACGGTCCTTGTGAGACCAGGTGGGGTTCTTGGACTCGTCTTTGATGAAGAGCTTGGGCACTCCTAGCCTTTTTCCCATAACCTGCGCTGGCAACAAAGGTGTCAGGCCTTCCCCTAAGGTGACGGCTTCGCCCTCCGTACAAGGCAGCATGTCCGCGTAGCGCCAAAGGGACGGGGAGGAGGACCTTGGCATCACGGCGTGTGCCGTGGAAGGTTCGCGGTCGATGTCATAGGTGACCCGCAGATTGGCAGGGGCATCCTCAAAGCAGTCGGGGCATCCGCGCGCGTCGATCTTCAAGTCACGCGGGAAAAGCCTGCCGCAACGAATGCAGGAAAAGCCAGCGATGCCTCTCATGATGGCACCTCCATGAGATTGCCATCGGTCATCATCAGCCGTTCGGCGCCGTCGCGGCGCACGACAATCATGTCTTCGACTTGCAAGCCCCAGCGCCCAATCTCGTAGTAGGGCGTCTCAATGCACAGGACCATGCCCTCTTCGAGCGTGTCGTTGCTTCGGACCGAAAGCGAGGGCGCATCATAGCCATCAAGGCCGATGCCGTGGCCAACATGGTCGCGCTTGTAGTGCGCAATCCCCTCTTTCTGCACCACGTTCGTCACCTCTTCAAAGAGCCCAGCCGCCGACATACCCGGCCGTATGATTTCGCATGCGTGCTGGACGCCGCGCAGCAGCGCATGATGAAGTCGCCGCGCCTCCGGCGGCGCAGCCCCAAGGACGGCATTGCGCGCGATATCGGCCCGGTAATGCTGATACCGGCCGCCGACGTCGAAACGTATGATCTCTCCAGCCCGGAGCCTGCGCTCAGAGGGTTGAACGTTGGCCAACGCGCTGCGCTCACCAAAGCCGATGCAGCCCAGCACCGGGAAGCCACCGTCTTTGATGGTCTGGATATGGAAGGCCCTAGCAAGATCGAGTTCCCTCGCACCCTCCCTTGCCACGGCAAGTGCAGCCTGGATCGAGCGCTCGGAAATCTGAGCGACCTGACGCAGACGGTCGATTTCCTCTTCTGTCTTGACGGCACGAACGGCGCGAAACAGCCCCGCTGCTGGAACCCAAGTTATGTTTGGCAGCCGCATCTTGAGCTCCCCCATATGACTTGGCTCAAGGCCCGTCTCGTCAATGGCGATACGCGCCGCGGTGAGCCCCTGTTCGGCTAGTGACGTGACGAGGGCCATCAAGGCGTCTCGGTAAGCGGGTGCATCTCGAAGTGCGATGTGGCGCTGATCCACGGGATCCTCGGCCATGCCGGGGTCGACTTCGACATGAAAGTCGCCATAGCGACGAACATTGCTGACCCAGGGTATCTGGTCGGCGACAAGATCAAGCGTACTGGTGCTGGTGATGATTTCCGGGACGCCTTTGCCAACCGCAGGCCATACGACATAAACCTGCGGCCCGCGACGGATCCACTGGGACAGAGCCCAAAAGCCGCTCAAATAGGTGACGTTTTCGGGAGCGGTAGCCACGACCGCGTCGAGCTGGAGGTCGGCCATGCGCTCCAGCAGTCTGGGTTGGTTAAGCAGCATTACGCGGATCCTCCCCGTGTGGTTCGGTTGTCTCGCGATAGCCCAGGCTGAAGGAAATCCGCCCGGCTGCAGCCATGACCCTTTCACCGATCTGTGCGATCTCGACCTGAGGCCCTACAGACTTTGGATAAGCTACGCTGATTGCCGCCGAAATCGTTCCGCGAGCCTCGCGGATTGGCGCGCCAACAGCGATGAGCCCAAAAAAGTTCTCATCAAGAGAGGTGGTGTAGCCAATGGCTTGCGACGCCTGGATCTGAGCAACTAGTTTGCCTACGTCCGTGACGGTGCGTGGCGTGAGCCGCTCGAAGGGGCCTTCTCCCAGGACCTCGACGACCTCTTCTCGGCTCATACCCAGTAGGAGCGCCTTGCCGAGGGCGGTCGAGTGGAGAGGGAAGGTCTCTCCGGCGGATGAGCGGATGACGACGGGGCTCTTGCTCTGCACGGCAAGTAGGTAAATGCCTTGATCACCGCGCCGGATTCCCAAAAAGCCGTTGAAGCATCCTTCCGCAGCAAGCGCGTCGAGTTCGGCCTGTGAGGCACAGATCAAGCGGTCTTCGCGCAGCATGTGCTGGGCTAGAGAGAGGAGGGAGTAGCCAAGTCGATACCGTCGGGAGGCCTGATCCTGTTCAACGTAACCGTGATCTGCCAGCGTATTGAGGATGCGCTGTACTGCTGGCGCACTCAAGTCAAGGCGGCGGGATAGTTCGCGTACGCCCAGAGCTTCCTGAGCTTGTCTCAGGACCTTCAACACAGACAGTCCTCGTTCCAGTGAAAGATTACCGGTCATGATGTTCCTTTAATCGGAATAACGTTCCTTATTTTGACGATAAAAACACACGACCTGGAGGTGTGTCAATGACGAATGTGCACTATAGTGTGTCGTCCTAGAGTGAACGCCATGGCGACCATGTCGCCATGGATGTCCGCACACTGGTCGGCCTTAATGTTCAGCGATTGCGCCGAGAACGTCAGTTTTCGCAGGAAGAACTGGCGTTTCGCTCAGGCGCCACGCGTGCTTATTTAAGCGGGATTGAGGCAGGGCGGCGCAATGCCACCATTCTCACACTGGAGAAGTTGGCCAGGGCGTTTGAGGCAGATATTGGCGAATTCTTCCTCAAGCCACCCAGGCGGCCTGTCAATAAGAAGCCGACGGTCAAGCGAGTGAAAAACCGGCCTCACGTGGTCGATAAGACCTAGTTGCCGTTCGACTTTCGGGGCAGTTCGCGGCTGATCAGCAATTCCACCTCAATCTGCAAGGCCAGGGCAATGGCCTCGAGTCTAGCGAGCGTGGGCGAGTTCTCCTCACGCTCCAGTTTGCCGACATAATTGCGGTCGAGCCCGGCAAGGTCGGCCAATTGCTCTTGAGTGAGCCCTGCGCGGCTGCGCAGAAGCCTCAAGTTACGTGCGAAGACAGCCGTTAGCCTCATCGTGCAAGGCAGCCAGAAAGGCGTTCGGCTCTCCACCTACTATAGTAATCATTCGTATCGTGAACACTTGCTCGATCGGCAAAACGAGATTTAAGCTCTTCCCCTAGGGTAGTGAAACAAATTTTGGGAAGCTTACATCATTGAAAGTAGTGATCAAGGAAGCACTCCTCGATATATTTGATACGGCAAAACGGCTCGATCGGGTGCCTTCTCCTGGCGCGATCGTCGACGAGCTTTGTGCCTGCACCGCGCGCTATGGCTTCACCGCATGTTTGATTACGAGGTTACCGGTTCCGCATGTGACGAACTGGCAAGAGCACATTTTGGCAAACGGCTGGCCCCCTGAATGGTATGCCCACTACAACGCCCATCGCCTTTATCGTCATGATCCTTGCGCAGAGCGGTCCCGCAAAACGGCGGTTCCTTTCTTTTGGCACGAGCTGGATCGCCGTTCATTGTCTCAGCCGGCGAAGATCGTCATGGATGCGGCAAGAGAGTTTGGCCTTCGCGAGGGCATCTGTGTGCCCCTTCATTTGCCATTCTCACAGCCAGCCACGGTCACATTTGCGGGCGAATTCCTCGACGTACCGCCTTATGCCAGCTTCGTGGTCCAGGCGCTGGCACACCTGGCTTTCCATTCAGCCTTGCGGTTTGCGGAAAGGCCAAACCATGCCGAGCAGCCCGCACTGTCGGAACGCGAACGGGAGATCCTGCAGTGGGTCGCAGCCGGAAAAACCGCATGGGAGATAGCAAAGATCCTGGGGATTTCCAGGCACACGGCAAGCACGCATCTTCGTAACATACGCCAGAAATACGATGCGGCCACTATCGCTCACACAATTGTCGAGGCCTTGCGCCACCACGAAATTCAACTGTGATCAATACCAGTTTCAAGGTATGGCGGCCAATGACAACCGGACCTTACGCATATGGTACGGAGAAGGTGCCATGTTCCAGATCCATGTCGTTGATCGCTCGAACCAGTCTGTCTATCAAAGACATCTGAATGATTATTTCAAGATTCGACATGATATCTATGTCGGCGAGCGCGGTTGGCATAACCTTGCGCGGCCAGACGGCCGCGAGATCGATACCTTTGATACACAAGACGCAATCTATCTTTTGGGAATAACGCGCGAGCAAAATGTGGTCGCCGGCTCGCGCCTCGTCCCGACCACCAGGCCACATCTCATGAGCGAGGTGTTTCCCCAGCTTGCGCAAGATGGCGTCCTTCGCGATCCAGGTCTTTACGAATGGACGCGGGTTTTCGTGGTGCCGGCATTGCGCGAGGCCGGCAGGCCGTCCCGTGCCGCCGGCATCGTCTATTGCGGGATCGTGGAGTTCTGTCTTCTGCGCAAAATTAGTGGGCTGACCATCGTCTGCGAGCCATATTGGTATGATCGCCTGCGGACAATCGGCTGGGCACCACAGCGTCTCGGCAGCCCCTTGGATCACAAGGACGGCGCGATTATCGGGCTCTCAGTTACCATGACGAAACGTGGTCTTGCTCGCACGCGCGCATTCTATGGCGTGACCCGATCGGTCCTTTGGCAATCAACGTCACCGCTTGGTCAGCGGGCGAGCAGATCAAGCCAAGAGAATACGTAGCCCGAAGGCAAAGCAAGGCAACCATAGACCCATATGATCAAGACGCTCCATGACTGACTGGAATCATAGCGAACTGCTTTGGGGCCCGGTATTCACAACGCGATCCTATGGTCTTCCAGGCCCGGACGTCATTGCTGCTCGCTCCGGGTGGGGCAGGGTCGTCCCACAAGCCCGTCTTTGATCCCAAGACCATCGAGGCGCCCGTCGATGTCTAGTGCAAGATATTCGAGAAACGCGCCAACGAGCTGATTTCGGCAATGACACAACTGACACTTTCGAAGCTTGCTCCCGCAATGCAGAAACTGCCGCGTGGCGGCTGATACGCGCTTCAGCGGTGAACTTTTGTTGTAATCCCAACGCGTGACGTCCGTTGAGACTACAGCTTGGATCCGTTTTGAGCATTTCTAGGGTGGCAATGGCATCAAACGTGCCATCCGATCATCTAGCAAAGACAGCGACAAGAGGTGGCAAGGCCGCGCGCTGCTCAATTGAGAACTGTCGAAAACTTGCTATTTGGATTTTGAAGTAGCCAAGTAGTCTGTTTTCGGGCGGTTAGAACCTCAACTTTCTGCCCTAGGGGCGTTGAGTATTGGGGTGGTCGAATGATTGACTTAGCCTGAGATCGCTGACAGCATTATCGTGTAATGCGGGAGCTCAGTCATGAAACTTGTCGTGGCACTGTTCTGCATGTGTCTGTTCATAGGCCATAGCACCGGGCGTGCCCTCGCTGATGACGTGACATGCGCTGGCCTCAAGCACGCACTGGTGACTTCAAACCTCGCCTTCATGCGCATCGAGCGCGGGCCACTGCCGGTGGCACCAGTGCAAGCGGGGCTCGTCATCGGCCAAATGACTGCCCTGATGAATCTTGGTCGGTGGGCCTGCAGCGAGGTCGATGCCGAAAAGATTGTGGTCGTCGTGAAGCCGCGCCGCGACGCTTTGCAATTACTACTCCCAACTGTGCCCGCTGACGCTGGGCGCACGACATCGCCGCCCGCGATCGCGGCTAGTTCTGCTCCCGGGCCCACGCCGCCTAGCGACACCCGCAAGCAAACCGTGCGAAAGTCTGTGAGCGCCGCCACCTGTCATCGAACCTACTACATGAAAGGAGGGCATCGATATTGGCACTGCAAGTGAGGCGGTTAGAAAAATCGCGGGATGCCGCCTCTCAAGACGGCGCGTAGTCGATTGGCTTGTCTATCGAGCGCATCGACACCCCTAAGGGAAACGATCAATGCAATTTTCTTACGACACACGTGTACGGATAGCCGAAGACGAGGCGCTTGCGCCGCGAGCCTGCCGTCTTCGCCATGCCTTATCCTGAAAAGAGGGGCCAGTTAAGATCGGCGGGCGCGATGACCGCCGGCTCGGCGGGCCATGGGATCGCGAAGGCCGGGTCGTCGTAGCGATACCCCTTGGCGTGACCGGGAAGATATTTCACACCCATGCCGTAGAGCACATCGGTATCGGCCGCCAGGGTCAGGAAGCCGTGGGCGCAGCCTTCGGGCACGAAGAGCTGGTTCACCCTATCGGCACTGAGTTCGGCACCGATCCATTGCTTATAGGCCGGGCTTTGCGGGCGCAGGTCGACGATCACGTCAAAGACTGCGCCTCGGGCGACCTGCACCAGCTTGGCCTCCGCGAAGGGCGGGTCCTGGAAATGCATGCCGCGCAGGGTGTGGATCTTGTCGTTGCGCGACAGATTGGCCTGGACCGGGTTGAAATCGATGCCGACTGCGGCGAACTCATCGGGGCAATAGAGACGCGTGAAGAAGCCGCGATCGTCGCGCCGAGGCTCGGGCTCGATCAGGAAGCAGCCGGGGATCTTGGTGGGATGGAACTTCACGGTGTGAGTTTGATCTGTGGTACGGCGGTGACGAACTGGCCGCCCTCGGGCATCAGGCTGCGGGTCTGCGACATCACTTCATCGGCGATATTCCAAGGCAGGATGACGAGATAATCGGGGGCAACTTCCAAAATCTTTTCGGGCGACAGGATCGGGATCTGGCTGCCCGGCAACAGGCGCCCCTGCTTGGCGAGCGAACGGTCGAACACCGCGACGATGTCGCTTGGCGTCACTTGGCAGAAATTGAGGAAGGTGTTGCCCTTGGCGGCAGCACCATAAGCGGCAATCTTCTTGCCGGCGGCCTTGGCTTGGGCGAGGAAGGCGAGGAAGCCGCGCTTGACCTCGGCAACCTTGGCTGCAAAGCCTTCATAGCCCGAAAGCGTGTCGAGCCCGGCGGCGTGCTCCTTGGCGCGCAGCGCATCGAGCCGGGCCGAGGGCTGATGGCTCGACTGCAGGGGGGCCGCGAACAGGCGCAGCGAGCCGCCATGCGTGGGCAGTTCCTCAACATCGATGGCCTTGAGCCCGACGGCGGCGAACACCTTCTCCACCGCCACCAGCGAGAGATAGGAGAAGTGTTCGTGATAGATGGTGTCGAACTGAACCTTCTCGATCAGGTTCATGACATGCGGGAACTCGAAGGTCACCACGCCTTGCGGCGCCAAGAGCGTGGCAAAGCCGGCGACGAAATCGCGGATATCGGGCACATGCGCCAGCACATTATTGGCGGCCATGAGATCGGCACGCTTGCCCTGGGCGAGGATGCGCTTGGCGGTCTCCACGCCGAAGAAGGCCACTTGCGTATCGATGCCCTTGGCACGCGCGGTTTCAGCGACATTGGCTGCCGGCTCGACGCCGAGCACCGGCACGCCGCAGGCCTTGAAGTGCTGCAGGAGATAGCCGTCATTGGAGGCGATCTCGACCACGAGCGAGTGGGGGCCAAGGCCAAAGCGGGTGATCATCGCCTCGGCATAACGTTTGGCATGGGCGACCCAGCTGTCCGAATAGGAGGAGAAATAGGCGTAGTCGGAGAAGATCGCGTCCGGCGGCACCGAATCGTCCACCTGCACCAGAAGGCAGTTCGGGCACACCCGGGCATGAAGCGGGAAGCTGCGCTCGGGATTGTTGTCGTCGGGCATGCGGTAGTCATTGGCCAGTGGCTGGAGGCCAAGGTCGCACAGGGTGGTTGTCAAAGGCGTGGCGCAGAAGCGGCAATTGGGGATCAGGGTCATGGCTGTCGCTATCGTTCAAAGCGTCGAAAATCGGGAAATCTGGTTGAGCGTGAAGGCATGCATATCCTGGCCGGCGGCTTCGGCAGCATACCATTGGGCCGTCCAGATGAGGCTTGGCGTGCCGGCAAGCCGATCGCGCCAGTTGAGGATGCGGCGAGCTTCCTGCGAATTGACCGCGAGGGCTTTCATTTCGATCGAGCCCGGCACCGGCTTGTGCACCCAGGCCGGGTTTTGCCCGAGGGCCTGGAAGATGGCATCGGCAACCGCCGAGACCGGCAGGGGGTGGGCCGGGTCGGGCCCGAAATTGAGGGCGCGCGGCAGGTCGCACGAGCTGATCAACGCCTCAGCATAAATCAGGTAGCCATTGAGGCAATCGAGCACATGCTGCCAGGGGCGGGTCGCCTCGGGGTGGCGCAGTTCGAGCGGCTTGCCGCCCCGCACCGCCCGCACGATATCGGGTACAAGCCGGTCTTGAGAATGGTCGCCGCCGCCGATGACGTTGCCCCCGCGCGCCGTCGCCAGCCGAATGCCCGCTCTGTCGAAATAGGATCGAGCATAAGAATAGACGACGATCTCGGCTGCGGCCTTGGAGGCGGAGTAGGGATCCTTGCCGCCAAGCTTGTCGTCTTCGACGAAGGCGAGGCCCTTTTCCTCGTTGGCGTAGACCTTGTCTGAGGTCACCGCGAGCACGCCCTTCAAACCGGGCACGCCTCGCGTGGCTTCCAGAAGATGGACAGTCCCCATCACATTGGAAGCAAAGGTCTCGACGGGATCGGCGAGCGAGCGGCGCACCAGCGCTTGGGCAGCCAGATGCAGCACGATCTCGGGCTTGACGATGTCGACAGCCTGCCGCACGGCGCCCAGATCGCGCAGATCGCCGAACAGCGAGCGGATCGTGCGGTCAACGCCCGCCACGTGGAAGAGCGGCTGGTCGGCCGCCGGCGGCAGCGCAAAGCCGGTGACTTCAGCGCCAAGTTCCCTCAGCCAGAGCGCCGCCCAGCTGCCCTTGAATCCGGTATGGCCGGTCAGGAGAACCTTCTTGCCGCGCCAGAACTGCGCCGTGGGCAGAGCCGAACTCACGCCCACACCTTCCACGGTGCCTTGCCCTGCGCCCAGAGCTGTTCGAGGTGGTTCTTGTCGCGTAGCGTGTCCATCGGCTGCCAGAAGCCGGAATGGCGGTAAGCCATCAATTCACCGGATGCGGCGAGGTTTTCAAGCGGTGCCGCTTCCCAGGAAATCTGATCGCCTTCGATCATGTCGACGACATCGGGCTGAAGCACGAAGAAGCCGCCATTGATGAGCGTGTTGTCGCCAGGAGGCTTCTCGATGAAACGCGTGATCTTGTCGCCATCGAGCGAGAGGGAACCATAACGTCCAGGGGGGATCACGCCAGTCAGAGTGGCGCGCCTGCCGTGCTTCTTGTGGAAGGCGATCAGAGCGCGGATGTCGATATTGGCGACGCCATCGCCGTAAGTGAAGCAGAAAGGCTCGTCCGGATTCAAGAAAGAGGCAACGCGCTTGAGGCGCCCGCCCGTCATGCTGTTTTCGCCGGTATCGACCATCGTCACACGCCAGGGCTCGGCCTTCTGGTTGTGGTAGACGACTTCGTTCTTCTCCGCATCGATCGTCACATCCGCATTGTGCAGGAAGTAATTGGAGAAGTACTCCTTGATCATATAGCCCTTGTAGCCAAGGCAGATCACGAAATCATTGATGCCGTAATGGCTGTAGATTTTCATGATGTGCCAGAGAATCGGCCGTCCGCCGATCTCGATCATCGGCTTGGGGCGCAGGTGCGACTCTTCGGAAATGCGCGTGCCCATGCCGCCGGCGAGAATGATTGCTTTCAAGGTCAGACCCGATAGACAGAGAATTTGAGCGCGGCTATAGCGGCTTGACATCCTCTTGGCAATCAAGCGCCGTTATCACCGCTCCTAGCAAAGCTGTCCTCTATGGCCCGTGTCAAATCCGGATTTCGCAAGCGCTTCAACATCCGCTACTATCAACGGTTTCAGATACTATCAACGGTTTCAGATGCCGGCCTTGCTCGACGGCGGGCATGAGGCGCAGGGCCGGCGTCTGAAAGACTCTAGGGGAGGAAACTGCGAGTCGCCGAAATAATGCAGATCACATAATCTGAACAAAACCCGATGATTGCGAGCACTTCTTAATTGATTCACACAGAATTCTGCCATGAGACCAAGTATGGCCGTAGATGATAGCGCGCGGCCACGCATAATCAGTCCTCGGCTTGTCTGAACCTCCAGCGGCAAGCAGGTTTAAAGTTCCCGTTCCGCCGCCTGGCTCTTATTGCGGTCCGCGCCATTTCGTGAGAGCCGCCGGAGATCTGCGAGCGCGGAGCGGATCTGCGGCCAGGGCAGTTCCTCACAGTCTTCCTTCCATTGACCCATTGCGATCAGCGCATCGAGCTTGGCGGCAATGCCGGCGAGCGACGAAGACGGCGTCGCCCATAAGGCTTCGGCTAGTTGCTGCTCTTGGTTTGCTGCCAACTCTTCCTGCTGAAGCGCCACAGAGTAGCCCAGGCGCCTGTCGGCCTCCTCCCAGCGCTTCTGATGGGCGCAGAGTTTCGACATGAGTTCGTCCCCCAAAGTCGCTGCAGCGGCATAGGTCTCGATCACCTCGTCAAGGGCACGAAGCGAGGTAATCCGAACCGGCTCCCGCATACCATCAACCCTCACGCATACATGCGGAATGCCGATAATGCGTTGCAACTTAGTCTCCAGGCATTGCTGTTTGCGGCACAGCGCAAGGGTTTTTCGATGCGCCGACTGCCATTCCCGCCAAGCCCTGATGGTCGGGTCGATTACTGTGTTGGCAGTGGCCTGAGGCGTGGTCGCAGACGGCAGGAATGGCGCGGTAGAGGCCGCGAAAGTCGTGGAGATCATTCTCCGACGAGAAACGGCAGACGAAGTCGTGCTAGTCTCAGAATCAGCCATGATCCGAGCTCCATACAGCTTGAATTGTGGTCAGGCCGGATGACGTGCTGACACACGCGTCCGGCCGCTTAGCGGGAACCAAGTTATACTTTGGCGCAATGATGAGCAAGCTAAATCACCATTTTATGGTGATTACATGAATTCCGTGCAATGCAAAATGGCACGTACAGCGCTGGATTGGGGCGTTCTTGATCTAGCAAGAGAGGCGCAAGTCTCAACGCAGACGATTGTCCGCTTTGAGCGCGGCGATCGGCTAAGAGCCCAGACAATCCAAACCCTTCAACGCACCCTCGAAGCCGCTGGTGTTGAGTTCATCCCGGAGAACGGAGGTGGCGTCGGTGTTCGCTTGAAAAAAAGACCCTCGCCCTAGGTAGCGTTTTTCGCAGCGATTTTACGAGCAAGCTCGCTCTCCTTGCGTCACTGGGGTGCCCCGACCTTGAACTCTTCAGACCAGTGGTGGCGTCCCGGTCGAGGCGCTCCTTCCAACCGATCCGCGAGGGCCCGATAATACGGAACGTTCTATTATCAGAACTAGCAGCAAGCATAGAACCGCATTGCCCAAGCTTCAGATTCGACTCAAATACTGTCTCACCTCATCCTCCGCCAGATGGGACAATCTGCAAGCAGCAAGCTGAGGCCGTTCAGGCTGCACGCTGCGCGTTTCGCGCGACCGTGAGCACGGATTTCAAGGGATCGTGAGCAGTGCTATCAGGCCTTGGATCACTTCGGCCGACATCTCAACCGGCTTAGGAAGAGCTTCGTCATTATCGAGGAAGCCGATGCCTATCCAGAGATTGTCGATGCGGGGTATCATAGAAGTCCTCCGATTAAGGAGCGCTTGCCGCTTACCAAAAAAGCCTTTCCCAAGGTTAGAACAAATCGGAACTGAATTTGTAGCTCAATCCTATAGTACCAGCCACTTCATCGAACCGAACCTTTCCGTTGAAATGACGCCCGACGAAGTCCGTCAGCGTATAGTTGGATTTGCCAAAATCGCTATAGCGAACTTCGCCACGGATCAGGACGTTGTCCGTGACTGCATATTCGACGCCACCTCCGATGGTCCAACCCGTGCGGATGTTGCTCTTGGAAACTGCTGTCGTGAAGCCATTCATCAAGACATCGGTGATACCAAACTTCTCGTCAGCAAATGCTACGCCGCCCGTGATGTAGGGCAGAAAGCGATCGAAGGCGTAACCAACGCGAGCGCGGATCGAAGCCTGCCAATCGCTTTTAAACTTGTGAAAGAGCGTATTAGAAAGGTCTGTCCCAGGGTCGACACCGTTGAGGCTCTTCGATTTGGAAAGGTTGGTGCCGTCGAAGTCGCCCTCAAAGCCAATTACGAGGCCTTCTGGAAACTCGTAGTTCAGGCCAGCGTGGCCGCCGCCGGTGAACGCAGTATCGTCGAACTTGAACGACTGTCCAACGCTACTCGTTTCTTTCACGTTGGTGCCAACCACGCCAGCATGAACGCCGACATAGAACCCGGTCCAGCTATAGGGACGTATGCGGGAACGGTAGGCTCGGCAGGTGTGGCAGCGAGATCGGCTGCGATAGCCGACGTTATGGTGAGGAGCAAAGCCGCGAAGGCGATACGGCATTTCATTGCTGGCTCCTAATATAGTCTTGCACTGACTCATAGTGTTAGCACACGGAGCGTCCATGAAGAAGAATCTGTCAGGAAACCGAGCGTGACCACAGTGACTTTTCCAGTGCATTGCGTCATGCGCCGCTTGCCGCGCTCTCCGGACGGGAACAAAATCCGGTGAGTGTGTGGGTCCTGGTCACCAACTACTGAACGGCGGGTTTCCAATATATCGCTTCTAGAATCCCCCGCACTGCAGACGGGGACATCACATCATACGAAACACGCTCCACCTTCAATTCTAGGTGCGTGAAGCATGCATAATCACCATATACTAGGAGCTTCACAACCTGCCCCATCCTGGACACCTGCAGTCGTCTTTTGTCCCCACTTGAGGCCCTGGCGCATGTCAATTGCTTCGTGATTAAGATTTGCCCTTTGGCATAGCCAAATCAATGGCCTACGTTCCATCGCCCTACGCCGCTATTTCCGAGAAGCCGTCAATATTGATTTGCATCGTTATAGGCATTGGTCCATGTCCTATCAACAAACTGCTCCTTGGTACCAGATGTCCCGAGCCCTCGAAACGCGAACTGGACCTGTACGGACGTATCCTGCTTCAAAGTGGTGGTATTGAAGTTGCGTTGGAAAATGAGGCCAAACGACACACATTCGTTCACGTAGCTTAGCCCAAGGGAGCTTTGCGCAAACCGCTTTTCATTGAGATCGTAGAGAGCACCCGCGCTAGCGATCCAATTGTCGGTGATCTTGATTGAAGTTTTTCCGTTGAGACCCGTACGCGTACCCAAACCAAGTTCGGGCTGGGCCCCATAGCGCCCATAAGTAAGTTCGGCCTTGTACTGATCAACGGTTCCAGTCGCTCCAGCCTCGACCTGGCGCATGGCCCAATCAGAATCGTTAAATCTTGCATCTGTGAAAAGTGCAAAGTCTCTATATGGCTGTAGAGCGATGCGGCCAACATAATCAGACTTGATCGTATCTAAGCCAGACTCCAAGCCTGTATTGGTCATGTCACCGTTTTTATAGGGATTATATCCAAATAGAGCAGCCGACTGTCCGAACATGGCATTGTAAACACCACCTCCCTTGGTGGTCAGCGTGTACTGAAAGCCAGCATTGACGCGCGATCCGTCCTCAAGGCGATCCCAGCCCGAGAATTTGTCCCACTGGAACAGATTGCTGTCATCAAAGATAAGGCTTTGAGCATCCTCGTTGGGGAACTGGCCGGTTTGAGCCGCCTTCGGGCGCAGAATGACTTGGGCAATGGGTTCGATAACCTGGTTTCCCCAGTCCGCTTGCCAGATCAAAGGATATCGATAATCAAGACCAATAGCCGGGACAACATTGGCAGCGAAGCCATTTTTCACAAATTGCACAGCATCGCTGTTATTGAGCGAGGTGTAGCCCAGATCACCACGAACATAGGTGAAGGGGGTCCATTGCTCGCCATACGTGTCTGTGAGGGTTTTCTTCCAGTAAACATTAAGAGACGCACGCGAGTAGTCACCGCCAACGCCAGTCTGCACACAGTTGGCTCTCGTCGTCAGAGTTGACCCGTCACAGGTCGCTGAAACGCCGTTCAGAATGTTTGTAAACGCGGCATCTTGGCGCGTAATATTGGTAAAATTGGAGTTCCACCCCAACTCGCCGCCAAAGACAGGGTGATCCACAATGTAGTCGTAATCGACAACAGGAAGAGCAATCGGCAATTGCTTTTGTGAGACACCCTGCTGCAGGGTCTGGAAATAGTAAGCTCGTGCGTCAAACCATGACTTATCTCCCGAGCCGGTCAGATAAATCGTCGAGTCAGCTTCACCGAGCGTCTTCAGATTGGTCAGCTTATAATCCCGCCAATAGAACCTGTCGGTCAGGAGTGAGCCATTCCAACCCCATCGCCATTTGTCATTAAGCCAAAACTCGCCCTGGCTTTGAATTGATCCGCGAAACTGAGGGGAACCAATATTTTCGTCGGCGAATTTGTCGGGCTGGGCCTGAAATGTTCCTGAGGCGGTAATGGAGTATCTGCCGCTTTCAAGACGATGGCGCCACTCGACCTCGCCATTGGGGCCTTGAGTCGTCGTAAAGCCTGGCGTGATCGTCATGTCGTAATTGGGCGCAAGATCGATGAAATAAGGCGCGTCTACGCCGTACCCGATCCCGGAGGCGTTGTAGTAGGTTGGCGTGATAAAGCCGGTCTTGCGCTTCACCGACGGATCGGGCGTGGACATATAGGGCGAATAGGCAACCGGATATCCGAAGAGCTCGAACCAAGCGTCTTCGAAATAGATCATCTTTTCCTGTTCGTTGTGAATGATCTTCACCGCCTTGATCTGCCACCAGGGCGGCTTCTCAGGATGCTGTTGGCAGGGAAGGCAAGCCGTATAGACCCCGTTCTGGAAGGTGGTGACGTCGCCGGCCGCACGTTCGGCACGGTTGGAGGCAAGTCGGGTCTCATCCGGCGTCAGGATCTTCAACGAATTGATGAAGCCTTCCTTGTAATCGTCTGTCAAATCGAAATTATTGGCATGCGTCACCGTTCCGTCGGCCTCGGTAATGACCACATTGCCGGATGCCCGCACCCGATGCAACTTGCGGTCGTAGACCACACGGTCGGCCTGCAGGGTCCGCTCGCCATAGTAGATCTGCACACCACCGATGGCAGTCACTGTGTCATTGTCCTGGTCGTATTGCAGCTCCCTGGCCTTGACGACCATATTCGGCTTGTTTTTGGCGCCGGTATTGGTGTTGTCCTGGTGCAGGACACCCAGCAAACCTTGGGCGTTGGAAAAAGACGGAATCAACGCGAGCGACAGCGCTGCGACCGCGAGCGCGGGCAGACTTGTTCTCGTGAGGAAATGGCGAGCTGATACGCGCATCAGCCATCCTCCTGGTTAAGCAACACTGTAAAACCGATCAGGACACCGACAATGGCCGGAGTCCAGGCAGCGGCGGCGGGCTGGATCAGCCCCGCCGTACCCAAATCCTTGGCCATCTTGGTTACGACATACAACACGAAGCCCGCCCCGATACCACTCAAAATCATCACACCAAGACCGCCAAGGCGCGCAAAACGCAGCGACACCGTCGCTGCGATCAGCACCATGGCCACCAGCAGCGCGGGGCGTGCCAGAAGTGTCTGATATTGCAGCCGGTAGTCGTTGGCTTCAAGCCCTGCGGCGCCTTGCTGTGCAATTGAGGCAGGGAGTCTCCAGAAAGACACGCTATCCGCTGAAGCCGCAAAGTTCTGCTTGACCTGCTCGGCAGTCAAATTTGTAGGAAAATCAATGCTTTCCTGCAAAATTGGCTCCTGATTGGGTACAAACTCGCGTACCTTTGCAAGGTGCCACACCCCCTTGTCAAGTGTCGCCGTATCGGCCTCGATACGCCGGGTGAACTGGTTGGCGCCGTCGAAGGCGTAGATCGTCACACCGTTGAGGGTGCCGTCGTCCCCATTCTCCGACAAGGCATGAAGGACCGCCTGGCCCGTCCGCGAGCGTTGCCGGATCCACAGGGCCTTGTCGCTATCATGGGCCTGTTCGGCACCGAAGATCTTGGAATTGAGGATATCGCTGCGTGCCTTCAGCGTTGCCGATATAGGGTTGAAGCCAGCGGCGGCGATAATGCCCAGTGCGATCGCGCAGAGCACGGGCGGGCCCAGGAACTGCCAAACCGACATGCCAGCCGCGCGCATCACCACCAATTCGAACCGCCAGCTCAGATTTACAAAACAGATCATCGCCCCGAACAGGAAGACGAAAGGTAGGGTTTGCTCGATGACCGAAGGCGTACGAAACAAGGAAATCGTGGCGATCGATCCGATCGAGACATGCGGCATATCGCCTGCCCGCCGAGTGGTGTCGGCGAAATCGAGCAGGAAGATCATCGCGAACAGAAAGATAAGCACGCCGCAAATGGCGATTAGGAAACGGATGCTGAGATAGCGGCTGAGCGTCAAAGGGGTCATGCGCGCGACATCCGGCGGATCGCGAAGGCCGAGAGGTCGGCGAGCCAGCCCGAGAGACTTGAGGGAATGCTCAACCGGATCCAGCCCATAACGACGGCAAATCCTATCAGGCATGCGAACAGGGGGATGGCGAAGGCCGCATATACGCCGGCGATCGAATGCACGCTCAGGCTCTGCGTGGCGACAAAGCCACTGATCCGCACGGCGAGAATCGCGATGATGGCGGCCGTAACGGCGCTCGCCCGGCCCTGGCGCGTGGTGCGGGCCTGGCCGAGGGCGGCGAGAGCGATGAACATGAAGGCGATGGGATAAAGCGGAGCCGTGAAACGGTCGACCAACTCGCCGCGGATGCGGCCGGCTTCGGCGGCGGCTTCGGGACCTGTGACTTTCATGTTCATCAATTCGTCGGTATAGCGGTCGCGCGGTTTGAAATAGGTCGGATCCCCTTCATCACTGGCTAATTGTGACAGATCGAAGGCGTATCGTTCGAACACCACGATGGAAGCATCCGACGCGTTGCCGCCCTTCTGCTGCTGAAGCGACCCCTTTTCCAGCACGAGGAACAAGCCCGAACCTGTATCGACGACCTGACCTTGCTCGGCAATATAAGTATTTATCTGGTCCTTTGAGCGCGCATCCTGCACGAAAATACCGAGCAATGTACCGTTGGGCTGTCTTTCGCGGATGTGAAAGGTGATGCCGTGAACTGTTGTGAACTGCCCTTCCTGCAAGAAGTGCGACACAATGTCCGCGCCGATCGCCGCGCGCCATGAGGTGAGTTCGTGCTGGCTGGCCGGCTGCCCATAAAGCGTGATCGCGGCGATGCCGGCAACCGCCAGTGCGGTAACGCCCGCGAAGGGACCAATGAGACGGCTGGGCGGCAGGCCGGCAGCATTGAGGACAACCAGCTCCGAGGCGGTGTTGAGGCGGGTGAGCAGCCAGATCATCGCTACGAACAGAGCGAGCGGCGCCACCACGACCACGAGCGCCGGTAGGGCGAGCGAACTGATCACCAGGAACACCACGAGCGACTGGCCCTGAGCCGTCATGACATTGAATTCGCGCAGAGCTCCGACCATCCAGGCCAGAATCGTCAGCACGACAAGGCAGACAAGAAAGGCACCACCAAATTGCCTCGATATATAACGGCTGATCAGGGTCATCTCTGCTCTTCGAATTTTGTAGCCGGCCTTTCAGCTTTGACCGACGACAACGCGAGATGTTGGCACCAAGAAATTTGCATTCCAGCGCCAGCCCTCAAACACGTCTTCATATTAGGCCCTTCAAAGCCAAACAAGCCGTCAACACGATGTTCGCTCTCATGAGACACGCGAATTAAGGTTTCCAAATGATAAACTCGGTCCTCACTCTCTTGGGTGGCACCACTCCCCTGGATCGACCTGCAAATAGTGAGACGGATCGGGCCCTCTCTGAGGCGAACATGTAGTTGAGAGCGCCTGACCAATCGGTTCTTGGGTCCGGGCAGGCACACCCGTCAACAGCCGGCATAGTCGAAAAGCCGGGGAAGAGGGGCTGGCTGAAGTTTCTCCGCCTGATCTAGCGCTGCCTTTTCGGTTCGCTTGACATCAAGCGAGTCGGAGTGTCGGGCGGCCAGTGACGCGCATCGTCGTTTCGTTTGCCGGCCTGTGCGGATACAACAGTACCTTGCCGAGGCGTGTTCAGTTCGCCAACAATCCCATCGAACGTCTGAGCAGTAGGCTAGCCGCCGATAGCGTAAGGCTGTCCCAAAAATTGATGAGATGGCATTACATATCCTATACCGAGCGAGCGCTCTCCCGCTTCTGCCAAAATATCTGAAGTTGAGATGGCGTCTTCGGAAGCCATTTGGTTTCTTCTAATGTTCAGAGCGAACAACAATTTCCTTATTTAAGTCATTGCCAGCAACAATATTTAAAACTGTCGGGCTTATTATGAAACAATAATTCCCATCTGAATCGGCTTTCGATTCCGCCGCCTACAGAATCAAACAATATCTGGCAGTAGCTGCGCCAACACCACCAATGTCACTAACCCACATCCGATAGGTATCTACGCCGACCCTTTTGGCAGAAGTCCTGGCATACAAAGCGGTCTGAAAAGTCGGTGCACATTCGCAACGTGCGGCCATCGCGACCCACGCAAGAGCACGGAGGTCTTGCTCCTGTAATTCCCAAGAGCTATGCTACTTCTTAGTGATGCTCGGCCAAGTATATTGCAAGCTGTGTTCTAATTTGATCTGCCAAGTCCACCGCGGCCGTATTCATTGCGTCGTTTGCAGCACGATTTGCTGCAAAATACTGAAGAGTTCCTGAGTATGATTTGCGAGCGTATGCTGTCCCAGAAAAAAGAACCTTGTTGGTTTTCGCGTCTACCAATGTAAAGTTGCCTCTCAATGTAATAAGAGCTATTTCCAATGTGAGTGTAGTCCCATTGACGACTTGTGGGGTCCCGGCTACACCGACACCCAACCCAAGCTTATATCGCGGCGCTGTTGGTTCGGCACCACCAGTAAAATCAAAGAGAAGATTGTCTCGGACCCGTTGAGATACGCGATCGGGGATGGGATCAATGGATATTGCAGAAAGTTCGTTAACGAGCCCTGGAGCGACAGCACCATCATACGTTGCATACATTGGTCGGAAACAGCCGCCGAGAAGAAGAGCAGGGGCGATTGCTAACCCGCATATAGCTCGACGGCGAGAAATGAGACCAAACAAGCCCATCAAAAACTCCTTCCGGACGCCACATATTAAATGGCTACCAAACGCTTGTGTGCTGGCAACGCTCCGGGGCTGGCCAGAACTTTCCTCGCTTGTGCGCTCTACGCCGATCTGATGTCAAGCCTTCGTCCAGCAGCGATTGTCTGGTAGCAGGGACGTTTGAGGCATGGTACCGTGTTGATTCTATTCGATTAAATGAGTCTGGTGATTTGCTGGGTGCGAATGAACCCCACACAACTCGCGCCTCCAAAGAAAGTGCCTTCGATGATCCGCTCAACCTGATCGACGGGCTGGCGTCAGAGCGATTTGACGAAGAACACGGCAACGATTTGGCGGCGCATAGGTCTTCGCTCCGCCATTACTGACGGCATTTTGAGTAACCATTTTGTGAGGTTTCAATCCACAATATGTGTAGCCTCACGTCTATCGACTCGGCTTTGGGAATAGCTAATGATCAACTGGCGTCCAGACGCCGAGCGCTACATATTTCAGGGGCTCGGTCAACCACTCGTAGCAAATAGTCACGGCGGGCTATGCGGTCTGCAGCGTACTCACTCCCCACAGGGCTTCACGCAGCTGATCTCGACGCCCTGACGCGAATGCGGTGATCAGCCCAGCTTGTTGGCGAGCATCACGAAGGCGTCGACCGGCACTTCCTCGGCACGCATTTCGGGACGAAGCCCCGCGGCTTTCAGAGCGCCGGCGAGATCGCCGCCAAGACTCTTGAGGCTCTGGCGCAACATCTTACGGCGCTGACCGAAGGCGGCCTGCGTTAGCCGCTCCAGTGCTGCCGAGGCGCATGGTAGAGGGGCCCGGCGCGGACGCAAATGCACCACGGACGAGGTGACCTTGGGTGCCGGCACGAAGGCGCTCGGCGGCACGTCGAAGACGATCTCCGCCTCGGTGCGCCAGCCGGCCAGCACCCCGAGGCGGCCATAGGCGTCGTCGGCCTCCGTCGCCACGATGCGCTCGGCGACTTCCTTTTGGAACATCAGGATCATCGACTGGAACCAGGGCGGCCAAGGTTCGGTCTTCAGCCAACCGATCAGCAGAGGTGTGGCGATATTGTAGGGCAGGTTGGCAGCGATGCGGATCGGGCCGTCGATCCCGGCCAGCAAGCTCGGCCAATCGGCTTGGAGCGCATCACCGGCATGAACGGTGAGCCGGTCCGGATAATGGGCTGCGATCTCGGCAAGCGCCGCCAGGCAGCGCTCGTCACGCTCGATGGCGATGACCCGTTTGGCACCACTCGCCAGCAAAGCACGGGTCAGTCCACCGGGACCGGGACCGACCTCGACCACGCATACCTCCTCCAGTGATCCACCGGCGCGAGCGATCTTGGCGGTGAGATTGAGATCGAGGAGGAAGTTCTGGCCAAGCGATTTCTTGGCCATGAGTTCATACCGGCCAATGACATCGCGCAAGGGCGGAAGAGTGTCGATCTGAGCCATCTATCGCGACAGGCGATCCGCCAGGGCGAGGCTGGCAAGGAAACTGGAGGGATTGGCCCGACCCGTGCCGGCCAGATCGAAGGCGGTGCCATGGTCCGGCGATGTTCGCACGAAAGGCAGGCCGAGCGTAACATTGACGGCCTCGTCGAAGGCCAGCGCCTTGGCAGGCGCCAGCGCTTGGTCATGGTACATGCACAACGCCGCATCATAGGTCTGACGGGCCCTCTCATGGAACATGGTGTCGGCTGGGAGGGGCCCGCGCGCGTCGATCCCGGCTAGTCGCAGCCTTTCGATCGCAGGCCTGACAATGCGCTCATCTTCATGGCCCAGGGCGCCATTCTCCCCCGCATGGGGATTGAGGCCGGCCACGGCAAGGCGGGGTGCGGCAACGTCGAAGCGTGTTCTGAGATCGTCTGCAACCGTGATGCCGGTCTTGTAGATGAGTTCCTGCGTCAGGGCGAAGGGGACCTGGGCGAGCGGGATATGGATGGTGACCGGCACGACGGTGAGGATTGGCGACCAGATCATCATCACCGGTTCACACCTCTGATCCCACCAGCGAGAAGCCAACTCGCCAAGGAACTCGGTATGGCCCGGATGCTTGAAGCCTGCGCGATAGAGCACATCCTTCATGATCGGGGCTGTAACAATGGCACGCGCTAGGCCGCGCTTCACGGCCAATACCGCCCGCTCAATCGACTCGATCACGGCTGGCGCAGCTGCGACCTCCGGTTCGCCGGGCTTGTCCGCGGCGCGGTTGACCAGTGGAACCACAGGCAGGCCACGCGCAAAGGCGGCGGAAACGCCGGCTTCGTCCGTTTCGATGAGAGCGACATCGATTCCAGCGCCTCGGGCACGGGACGCCAGCAGCGAAGGATCCGCGTAGGTGTAGAAAGGATGTCCACCAGCCCGTCGGCTCGCCGCTATCAACACCAGTTCGGGACCGATCCCGGCCGGTTCGCCCATACTCAAAGCGATTGGCGGAAAGTCTCGATCATCAGGCAAAATCTTATCCATCCTGTTGTTTCTGCCGTCAGGAGATATTTTCCAGAACGGCTTATGGACTTCAGATATAGAAAATGCGTCAAAATAAAAAGGCAGAGCACCCACAAGGGCGCGCATCCCGCGGTCACCGACTTTGCTGCGCGACACGTACGCCCTGCGGCCTTTAGCGGGTTGAGGGTCTAGTTCGAGACGGTCCAGGCGAACAAGGCCGGGGCAACTTCGCCCACTATCACGTCGCCTTCGGCGACGAGCCGATAGTGCCGCGCGTCGCCCGCCTGTTCTCGATGGTGCTGGGCTTAAGTCGGCTGATTTGCTCTCGCCATTAGGACTTGGCAATCGCGGTGAGTTGCCATAAAGCCGCATTCTGGGCCTTTGGCGGGTCAACAAGAAAACTGCTTTGCGATCGCATGAAGACTGCGGTCACTGGTGGGGACGATACGGATGGCATCATCTACAATCGTTCAATGATCGATCTGGCACGCCATTACGACTTCCATCCGCGGGCCTTCCAGGCTTGTTGATGTCGGAGTGAAACTCTCCTATAGCGCGACGACTAGGACGAGAGGAGTCTCACCTTGATTGTCGCCGCGCAGATATCCTTGATCCGAGCTTCGACGCCGGCCTGGTGGGGTTTGCGTGATCGGTAGTGGTAAGTCGAGCGATCAAATTCCAGGGCACTACACGCCCTGGGGATCGAGACGTTCCACTCCGTGGTCAGGCTGGATGAAGTGCTGACATACGCTGGATGTCTGTTAGGCATTGACACATATTGCCCTTCACGGCGAACCTTATCCAGCCGCTGGTTATGGACGGGTCCCACGAATGGTGCAGAATATCGCGGTTTGCTCTTCAGACAGCCTGGGAACGGCAACTGCAATTTGGAAATATAAATGAGTAGCAGACTCGGCCTAATTCCTTTTGCCCTGACTATGGGCATCTACTGCCTGATCGCACTTTTTCTTCTGGTTCCATGGCAGGCGTCCCATTTGGTAATCACATCGCTCAACGATCTTACGGTCGATCGGGCCTTTGTTATCGCTCAACCAGAGCTCTTCAGATCGGGCGCGCAGTACGGGCCAGGCGTTTTGTTTACTTATGGTCCGTGGGGAATGCTGATTACTGGTCTTACGCTCCCGAAATACTATCCCGTCATTGTGTTATTAAATGTAATTGTAGCCTCCATCTTTGCTCTGGCCGCGGCTTCGACCGTCATGAAATGTGAGGCAGGCGTTCTCAAAATCGCCGCCCTCACGCTGATGCTTGCCACGCTAGTCGCTTTCTGGACCGGAGGCATTGATCAAGGATATTGGCTTTTTCCAAGTCTTTATGTCGGCTTGTATACGCTATCTCGAAAACAGTTGGGTTTGTCGGCCGGCGATCTGGCATTGGCGATTGCGGCGACCGCAGCTGCTGGCTGGATCGGCCTTATCAAATTCAATCTGTTCGTATTCGGCTTTGCCATTCAGTTCATCATCTTGCTAGTGGATTTGAAGTCTCGGCGCCTTCCGTCGTTGTTCCTGATCTGGTTAGCGGTCACATGTGCGGCGTGGCTTGCCGCTGACCAGGACATACGCAATTTTCCTCGGTGGGTCTTGGCTTGCCTCGATCTGTCGGGAGGCTATTCCGACGCCATGTCCAAAGGCTTCTTCAAACCCTACAATGAAATTGTCGTTGCAATCCTCCTAGTGATCGAAGGATGTTTCTTGGCAATGGCCTGGCTCGTCGCGCCCCGTATTGAGACCAGGGCCATGAAGATTTCACGCCTTGCCGTCTGCGTAGTATGCGGCGGGCTGGCATGGCAACACATCGTGGGAGGGAACCAGATCGAACAGGGCATCGGTGAGATCTTCACCGCGTTGTGGTTCCTGTTTGCGATCTCGCCGCCGTCGATCGGAGCACGCTCAAGACGCCTAGCGCCAACGGCCTCGGGGTTGCTGGCGCTTGTTCTTGGTATCGGGATTGTTAGCAGTTGCACGGTGCTCGACATGCCGGCGATGTCCGGCGAGGTGCTTGCGGCCAAATTCAATGCGTTTTTCCAGATCATTGGCGGACGTTTCACAGCGTACAGGACATCCTGGGAAGCGCTGATGGCGAGCGTTCGTGAGAGTTTGCCGGTCAAGACCGATATTGCCGGTTCGGCCGACATATATCCCCAAGACACGGCTGTGGTGATTGCAAATCCACAGTTCCACTATGCCCCCCGTCCTGCCTATCTATCCCTCAATGCCCATACTACGGCGCTCGCTGAGGCCAATGCGGCCTACCTGAAATCATCTTCGCCGGATGCGGTATTTTTCCAGGTGCTTAGCCCCGCGCGTTCGGTGAATAACAGGTATCCAACAACGGCTGATGGTCCTTCGTGGCCCGAGCTGATGGCGCGCTACGACCTTCACGACGCGACGCCAGATTTTCTGATCCTTAAGAAGCTCGCTTCGCCAATTCCCTTTAAGTTTGTGCCTGTGTCACAGCAAAATATTGGCTGGAAAAAAGAAGTTCGATTAGACGGGGGCAGTCGGTTAATCTGGGCGAAGGTGCATATCAAGCCATCGTTTGTTGGCCGTGTTGTCAAACTGCTCTATAAGTCGCCGCATGTAACTCTGCAGGAAAATTTGGCGGACGGGACTCAAAAGGAGTATCAAATCGTGCCAGCCTTGGGCGAGGCCGGTTTCCTGCTCTCTCCAGGGGTGTTCGACACCGCATCTTTTGCGAGGCTCATGCAGACATCGGCCGCTGACCCAGTCGATCCTGAGAAAGCAGTAACGGTGATCCAGTTCCGAACGGAGTCCGCGACATCTTGGTTCTGGTCAAAAACAATTGGACTAGAGCTTTTTGAGTTGGATATTGCCTCTCAAGGAGTGCGTCCCGTGCCGGCCGCGGTCGCTTCGTTGATCCGTCTCGGTGAACTGCAGGACGATGTTGGAAGCTGCCTGTTCCCGCCGTCTCCCATTAAGGCGCCGGAGGTGTCACGGCCAGTCTTGCTCTTTCATGCTCCGTGTTCCACACATATTCAGGTGCCCAAGGACGTCCAGGCGGTGACGCTTTCATATGGTCTGCGTTACATTCCGGACCCTTCGCAACCGGCCACCGACGGCGCTGGAATCCAGATTGCCGCGATTGGACCGGATCAAGCCATCACAGAGAATGCGTCTCGCTATCTCGACCCGGTCAAGAGAAAGCTCGACAGGGGAGAGCAACAAATAACATTGAGCTGGAAACCTGGCTCTGTCACCCAACTGCGCATAAAGTTTGATCCCGGACCCAAAAATGATCCTATATACGATCATACTTACATATCAAATATAGAATTTCACTAGAGCGCGCCGCAAAGATGAGAAAACTGTCAAGCCTATATCGGAGGATAGTTCGTTACAGATTTTCAAAGCGCCTGGCTCTCATCGCAAAGGCCATAATATCTACTGTAATAGTTTTATTTTTGTTTCGAAAGATTCACGTTTCTTCGATCGAAGGTGCTTTGGCCGCCATGCGGACGGAATTTTTCTTCCTCTGTGTGCTTCAATTGGCCTTGATCCCGCTTCTGGGCGCAGTGCGCTGGCAAGTTGTTCTTTCGCGTTTGGGGTATGTGCAGAGTTTGAAATCTCTAGGGCGCGTTTTCTGGATAGGAATGGCGCTCAACCAGATTTTGCCGACAGCGGTCGGAGGTGATGCCTTTCGCGCCTGGATCATTTGCCGTAACGGCGTCAGGCTCGTCGAGGCAACGGTGAGCATCATCATCGAGCGTGCGCTTCTGCTCGGTACTCTACTGGCCACTATCGCGATAGCTGGCTGGGGTGGATCGCCTTTGGTGCCGCCACCTCTGTCTACATTTGCAACAATCTGTGTAGTCGCCGGAGCCCTTACCGTGGCTCTGCTAGCTATAAGCGGGCAACGTTTGGACTTCGAATCAGACCGGAAGATTGTTGTTTTTATCCGGGATATTTGTATCGGATCAAGAAAGGTCCTGCTCAGTTACCGGGCCCTGCCACTGATTGCACTCTGCTTCCTCACCAACCTGAACTTCGCGATAGCGGGGTGGTGGCTCGGCGTCGCGTTGGATCTGCCGTTGCATCTATCGGCATATATAGCGGCGATTTCTGTTGCAACGCTTGCTTCTCTAATGCCCGTTTCCATCGGGGGTTGGGGCGTTCGCGAGGCTGCGACTGTGGCGCTGCTGGGCAGCCTAGTCGGCAGCGACATGGCACTCATTTATTCACTGTTGTTTGGCGCCGCGCTTGTTATGTCGAGCTTGCCGGGGGTGCTCTTCCTCCTGTGGAGTCCCCAGCCCCGTGTCGACGAACAGAACGACGCACTTCTTCCGATCGAACAAGAGACAATATGAACGCCGGATCCGAACGAAAGCGGCCAATTCTTACAGTCCTTTGCCCCTGCTTCAACGAGCAGAATGTGGTGACGGCCTTCTTCAAACAATTGCTGCCGGTCATCGAAGTGATTTCAGAAAAGTATCGGGTCAAGACCGTCTTTCTAAACAACGGTTCGACCGATGGGACCTTGCAGGAAATCCTCCGGCTTCGGTCCCTGTGGCCAGATATATATGTCATCACGTTCAGTCGAAACGTGGGCTATCAACGTTCCCTCGATTGCGGTCTTCGAAATACGCATAGCGATATATTTCTATTTATCGATGTAGATTGCGAAGATCCGCCGACGCTCATTCCTGTCTTTCTTGACAAATTAGAGACCGGCTTCGATATCGTCTACGGCGAACGCGTTGATAGAGAGGAAGGTGCGGCACTGTAGTCGGTGCGCAAATATTTCTACCGTATCCTTAAAGGTCTCGCGGACGATGAAATCATTCTCGACATGGCGGAATTTGCTCTTTTTACAGCGGAAGTTCGAGAAGCGATAATCAGCGACGAGAACTCATTTCCCTTCATCCGCTCTTCCATTAGCCGTGTGGGGTTTAAGCGATGTGCCATCCCGTTCAAGCGCCGTCGACGGATAGCCGGTGAGACACACTATAATATTCTTGGCATGATCGTCTTTGCAGTCGCCGGCATTCTTTCAGCCTCGACGTTTTTTCTCCGCTTGCCGATCTACATTCTTCCCTTTTGGATCATGGCCTTGACGGGCTTGACAGCCACATTTGTACTGACGGAAGCGCACTGGGCGGCGGTCTTATGCCTGTATCTCTTTGCCGTATATGTCGGCACAGCTCTGGCTTTCGCGTGTCTGTACATTGCTCGTAGCTACAAGAACAGCTTGCGCAGGCCCACCGCTTTCATCAGCCGTCGAGATACCTATCTTGAACCGGCTCATCAGGAGGCCGAGTCCTGATTACCAAATTGCAGGAGGCGTCGATCTATCCGGCGACGATACTAGGTTCTGGCTCAGCATTGAGAGATCTTCTCAGCTTTGATGGGGGTGTCTGTTGCCGTGTGCCTGTCGTGCGGCCGGAAAACCATGGTGTATTCTCGCTCCCGATGGTGGATCCGCAGCCGATGATTGCCCGCGGCCAGGGCTTGTCTTATGCCGCCGCAAGCTTCGGGGCCGCGGGCGCAGCGATCGATATGCGAGGCTTTGATCGCATCCTCGATTATGACACAGCATCTGGTGATGTGGTTGTTGAGGCTGGTATTACACTGGCAGGTCTTTTTGACTTCCTGGCCAGCAAGCATCGTTATTTGGTTGTTCAGCCGGGACACGGACAGATTTCCGTTGGTGGCTGCATCGCCGCCAATGTGCATGGCAAGAACCAGTCGAGGGACGGGACTTTCTACAAGCAGGTTCAAGAGGTCATGCTCTTCCATCCGAGGCACGGCGCCATAGCAGTGAGTCGTCAATCATCTCCGGAGGTCTTCGACGCGACTTGCGGTGGGTTCGGCCTGACCGGCATTATCCTCAGGGCTCGCCTAAAGACAGCGGCCTTGCCGAGCCGGCACATGATATTGTCAATCTATCCGGCGGCAACCCCGGAGGTCGCTGCGGATATGATGCGTGATGCAGCATCATCCGCGGAAGCGGTGTACTCTTGGCACGACTTCATTGCTGGTAAAGGCGATGGCTTAGTCGCATTAGCTCGTTTCGATAGCGATCAGGAAATACGGGGCGCCACCCGCAGGCAAAAACCGATCTCAGCGGAATGGCGAGCCCGGGGCTTGCTTTCCTCGCGGACATCTCTTGCGGGCCGGCTAATAAACGTAGCCTATCGTGCTTTCAACAGGCCCGGCGACTATAACATTGCCGTAGAAAAGGCCATATTTCCTTCACAAGGCAGCGAGGAGTATTTCCGTCTCTATGGGAAGCGTGGGTTTCATGAATACCAGGCAATTGTGCCGCGCCAGAGTTTCGGCGAATATGTCTCACGGGTGCGGGCGCTAGCAAAAGGATGCAGTGTTCCTATCCTGCTTGCCTCGGCGAAGTACTTTGAAGGGCAATCTTTCCTATTGCGCTTTACGGGCGACGGCATCTGCTTTGCGATTAATGTGCCGCGATCGGACGAATCTGAGGGCTTTCTCATCGAGTTGGACAGAATCGCTGTTGAGCTTATGTGCAGGCCCAACATCATGAAAGACTCGCGTCTCCCGCGCGCAATTGTCGAAAAGGTTTACCCGGAATACGAAATCTTCAAAAGGTTCTTGCGATGGTGCGGCATCCCTTCAGTTCTCGAAAGCGCAACAAATATCGCGATCGATTGAAGTTGCAACGCGGCCTGTCAGGTTCGTCCGATCTCGAGGCGGCGTGGTATCTAATCTGGAACAAGGACGTCTTGCTTGCTCGCATCGATCCGCGCAAGCATTACTTGCAATTTGGCAAGGCCGAGGGCCGATCGTGGGGACTGCCGGAGGAGGCAGTCCTGGCGCAGCAGGCCGAGCGCTACCTGATGCAAAATCCCGATATAGCCGTGAAAGGTGTCGATGCTTTACAGCACTTCATACATACGGGCTCGGCCGAAGGGCGCTTATGGCCGTTCGTAGATCAAAGCGCAGAAGAGCGCGCAGCGGACGCCCTTCCCTGGGTGCGGCTTCTGCCTTTCATCGTCGATCCGGCGCTGGCGGCTCGCCCAGCCTTGAACGTTCTGATACCGGGCGTTGGCCTCAAGCACTCGACAGGTGGCCCCAACACGGCAATCAACCTCGCTTGTCGTCTGGCGATGACCGGTGTCAAGGTTCGACTTATTTCGACGCACGACGCTACCGACGCCGATCCGACCGGATTTTGGAAACATGCCACTCTGCTGAGCGGCGCGGATCCGCGCTCGTTTGGCGTCGAGATGGTCGACGCATCAAAAAGCGAGCGGCCAATCTCGATCGGCGTCAACGATTTGTTCATGGCGACGGCGTGGTGGACTGCGCAGGCCGCGAAATATGCCGTACGCCACATGCGACAGAAGCGCTTCTTATATCTCATTCAGGATTACGAGCCGCTCCTGCATCCAGCTTCGACGGAACAGGCGTTGGCTTTGGAAACCTACAGTCTTGATCATTTGCCCATCATAAATACGCGACTGCTTTATGACCATCTGGTCGAGCAACGTGTCGGCCGCTTTGCGGACCCGGCCTTTGTGTCACAAGCGCTCTATTTTGAGCCGGCGGTAGATCGAAAGCTGTTCTATCCGGATGTGCCGGCCCACACGACGTCCAGGAGAAAACGTCTACTCATGTATGCGCGGCCCCAGAAGGGCGTGCGGAATCTCTTTGAGCTAGGCGTCGCCGCCCTGCGGCAGGTAATTGCCCGCGGGGAGACGAACTTCGACGAGTGGGAGTTCTGCGGAATGGGGGAAAATTTCGCACCGGTCTATTTGGGATCGGGCCATTTACTTAAAGCTCTGCCGTGGAAAGACCTTGAGACCTATGCCCAACTGATGCGGGAAAGCGACGTGTTACTTTCTCTCATGCATTCTCCCCATCCTAGCTATCCGCCTTTGGAAATGGCGGCCTGCGGGCGGCCTGTCGTGACGAGCACCTTCGGCAGCAAGAACGCCGCGCGGCTCGGCGCGATTTCGCCGAACATAATTGGCGTTGAACCAACATTGGAGTGTGTTGCCGACGGGCTTGCAGCCGCTTTCCGCTTTGGCGGTGTAAAAGATCAGATCCAGTTTCCTAAAGATTGGTCGGAAAGCTTCGCCGAGATCCTCCCAAGGCTACATGAAACCTGCATGGTCTTGCAAGGAGCCCCGACCCCGACCGGTTCACTCGAAGGCATTGGCCAACAGCCGGCCATTTTTCCGGGCTTCGAGACCTGGCCGTCTGACGCTTACGGCATGTATCGCCAGGAGATGGTGGCCGAACGAAAAGCACTCTACACAGACGCAGACCCGAGCCTGCTGAGCTTCATCACGCCCGTGTGGAACACGGCACCGCAGTTTCTCTTCGAGCTGGCGTATACCGTGCTGGGCCAGGACAGCGGCAGCAACTTCGAATGGGTGATTCTCGACAACGGTTCGGACAAAGCGGAGACCCGTGAAGCTCTGAAGCTGATTGCCAGTCATCCTGCCGTGCGCCTGGAACGTGTCGATCAGAATATTGGGATCGTGCGGGCTCTGCGCTCGATGTTGGAACGGGCACAAAATCGCTATATCGTACCTCTCGATAGCGACGACCTGATCACCCCCGACTGCGTTAGGATCATGACGTCCGCGTTGCGAAACGCAGGCTTTCCCAAGCTAGCCTACAGCGACGAGGACAAGCGGCTGGAGGAACACCAGCGCGACCCCTATAGCAAGCCGGATTGGGATCCGGTGTTGTTCACGCATTCCTGCTATATCGCGCATCTATGCGCGATCGACCGGCAAACGGCTCTGGAACTCGGATGCTACACGAACCATGATGCCGATGGGTCCACTGACTGGGACAGCTTTACGCGTTTCCTGCTGGCCGGTCACACGCCGCTGCATATTCCCGAGCTGCTTTATACGTGGCGAATGCATCCACAATCGACAGCGCTCGCCATCGACAGCAAGAGCTACATCCACGATTCACAAAAAAGCGTACTATATATGTTCCTACGGGGGCGGGAGGCGGATACCCGATACACCGTGGAATTGTCGCCCCTGTTCAGCAACACGCCGGACTGGCGTTTCGTGCGAACCCCACAAGGCCCAAGACCGATCACAACGCTGCTGCTCGGTCCCGGAGCCGATAGAAGTTCGCTGGCGCCCAGCTTCACCGGCCACCGCATTGAAAAGATTGAGACGCCCGATCTGTCGGTTCTGCTCGAACATGCCAAGCAAGCCGCATCGGAGGGCCGCCTTCTGCACCTACTATCAACCGACGTGTCGGTTGAGGACGAACGCTGGCCGGATGAAGCCCTGGCCATGTTCGAGCTCTACCCCGACACTGTCGTGGTCGGCGGCCGCATTATCAAGGACGGTGTCCTCGTTGCTGCCGATGCCTATTTCGGTTTCAACGGTGCTTGCGGTTCGCCCAACCTGGGCAAGTCGACAGCTGATCCTGGGTATTTCGCGCAGCTTTGGAAACCACACTCCGCGAGCGTGGTGCCAGTGCAGCATAGTGTGATCGATGCAAAGTTCCTTGTCGAAGCCTTGCCAGCCCTGATCCGCGCAGAGGCGACCTATGACGCCCTCTCGATGTGGCTCGGCGCTGCCGCCCGCCGGCGAAAGCAGCGCTGCGTCTATACACCGTTCTTTTCAGCGTCGACGCATAAGCCGGTTAAGGAACCCTCATCTACTGAGATCGCGGCCTTGACCATTGCCTTCGGTGATGTGATCCCAGACTGCGCACTCCTGTCACCACGTCTCGGCCTGACGCTACAAACGGCCTATCAGCCGGTGTCGCGCCAGACACGCGCCACTCAAGAAAAAACGGCTCGAACGCCTGTGGAGCAGTCCTATCCGGAGCGCCACGCAGCCGATTTGATGGCCCGCCGCCTAACGGCCGCCCCGCCTGCCATTGAGCAGGCCGATCTATCTGTCTTCACGACCGTCTACATCAATACCGATGCGGCTCTGTTCCGGGCCACCGCCGCTGCACTCCTTGCGCAGACGCTGCCGTTCCGCGAATGGTTAATCCTCGCACATGGGCCGATCTTGCAGGATCTAGATGCCGTGCTTGATGACCTCTCCCATGACTCGCGCATTCGCATCCTGAGGCGCGGCACCAATCTCGGCATCATCGGTGGCATGCGTTTGTGCCTCGAAGAAGCACGAGCGCGCTACTGCGTCCCGCTCGACGCCGACGACCTGGTGACCACAGATGCCCTGCAAATGGTCATGGCCACGTTCTCCGGCGCTGATAATGTAAGCTTCTTATTTTCGGACGAAGACATTCTGTTCGAGGGAAATCTGCAATCTCCCATTCGTCGCACGCCGTTCGACCCCATCCTCAATGATGCCGACTCGACGATCTGGCATCTTTGCGCTTTTGCACGCGAGCGCGCTCTACAACTCGGGGTCTATTCGGATAGCGGGGCGGAATTCTGCCATGATTGGGATACGGTACATCGCTTCAGCCAAGCGGGCGAAACGCTGGTCCATATTCCGCATGTTCTCTACCACTGGCGCCATCATGCACGCTCCACGAGCCATAGCGGCACGCTCAACGAAGGATCGCTCAATTCCGTCCGACATGTCCTGTCCGGCATTCAGGCCCGCCAGGCTGATCCTAGCCTCTATGAGATCGTCCCCTACCCGATCAATCGGGGTGTTGAGCAGATTTCGCTGCAAAGGAAGAAGGTATCTCCGATACCGCTTTGCCTAATCAGTTTCGTTCGTAGCAAGACCAGCGCATTGGCTTCGGAGGAGGCAGCTGCCCTACCGGCTGCCGAGATAAGGGTCATTGATTTGCATAACGACGATGTCTTCGATCCAGAAGGCATTGTGCAGATACTCTTGGAAGTGACAAGTGAACACTTCATTTTACTCGATGAACGGCTTCGCCCAAGCAACCCCGACGGCCCATGGGAAGTAATGCAAATGTTTGAGCTCCACAAGAACGTCGCAGCTGTCAGCGGACGTGTCATCGATTCACGCGGCAACGTTGCTGCGGTCTGCCAGACACTGTCCGGCGGTTCCGCCCAATGGATTGGTCATCCGCGTACCTTCCCGGGCGAGCAAGCCCTAGCTCTCAAGCCCCAGACCGCGACCGGCCTGATCAATGGTTATGCCTATTGCAGGAGAGAGGTTCTCGAAGTGGCGGTAAGCGCATGTGTTATGCCGATCTCCTTGCAGGAGTTCGGCAGACGGATCGTCGAAGCCACAGAAGCGCTAGGCATGCGGCTTGCCTATTCGCCCCTTTGTGAGACGCAATACGCAAATTGAAGAGGTCTGGTGTCAGGAGGCATTCTGACAGATTCCCGAGTCAAACCTCAGGGAGTCAAAACCTCAACCTGCCGAATATCGACCAGGGCAGCAGGCGCAGCAGGCCCACGACTGGTCGCCAGAATAGCGGGAAGGTCCTCACGCCACTCGAACCCGGAATGCTATCGCAAACCGCGGACGCTACCGCTTCTGGCGAAACAGTAGGAAAAAGTAGTTGCTTTCCATGGGTCTGTTTGGTTGCCACATATCCCAGTCGAAAGACGATGGCGCGAACTTCCGTCCCTACTAGCTTATGCCTCAAGCTTTCGAAATAGCTTTCCAACCCTCGCTTCGCTGCGGAATAAACGACATTGGCACGACGCCCCCGCGCCGTTGCGATCGAGCTGAAGGC
>Ga0206877_10002_pt1 | contig 44273 bp, 46 predicted proteins | sample Alteio_BWOrgCont_7_FD_152623 | JGI IMG/M metagenome (GOLD analysis project Ga0206877, IMG submission 152623) | Enriched cells from forest soil in Barre Woods Harvard Forest LTER site, Petersham, Massachusetts, United States -... | ecosystem: Environmental > Terrestrial > Soil > Temperate forest >...
CACAAAAAATGGGGGGTGAGCAATTACTTAAAGAGATTTCCTTTAAACGGTTATTTAAACGGTTTAAGTCAACGGGTGACTTCGGTTGCTTGGGCGAGCTTGTTCGCGGAATTGAGTAGCTTCATGAGAAGCCGCGGCAGCGCTCGAATCGTCTGCGACCGTGAGACCATCTCGAGACAATCTGCGCAGATTCAAATCCCGGGCACACAACCAAGGATTCTTGCGATTGGTTGAATTGGCCATTCCTCGAATGGCGGCCTATGTCCCCCTTGCCCTCCGAAAGCGACGGCTACCTGGTCCCTATAGCCACCCTATGGCGCCGCAAGTGGAAGGTTCGCTCTTCGTCTCTTCCACGCGAACCGATGAGGACAGCGATTTATGACGGGCTCCGCTTCACGGCAATGTCGTCGGAAATCAAGGCTGCGATCACCCGCGGAACTCTCTTCGGGCTGGCGAGCATTGCCATACTGGCGCTGCTGCCCCTGGTTGTCCGAGATCAGTTAGGGGGAGGCCCCCTCGCCTACGGCACGCTCATGGCCGGCTTCGGCACAGGCGCTGTCTTCGCTGGCATCTCCAACAGCCTGTTCAAACGGATCTTGTCGCAAGAGCGATTGATGACGCTCGCCTGCTTCGCCTGCGCAGCATGCTCCCTCTCCCTCGCACTGACCTCCTGGCTCGCGGTGGCGGCGATGGCCGTCGCCTTAGGCGGCGCGGGTTGGGTCACCGCCTGGTCCGGGCTTGGCGTGAGCGTGCAGCTAGCGAGCCCGCGCTGGGTCGTGGGGCGCACCATCTCGATCTATTATGCCTTGATCGATAGCGGCATCGCGGCCGGCAGTTTGATCTGGGGCACGGTGGCCCAGACCTATTCCCTGACCTGGGCGCTGGAAGGGTCTGCTGGAGCTCTGTTGCTCGTGGCGGCGAGCGGAACCCTGTTTCCTCTTCGCGAGCGCCGCGAGTCCGAGCCCGATCCTTTGGAGGAATTCAACGCCCCGGCTGTGGCACTTAATCTGAAGCCCAGAAGCGGTCCTATCGTGGTCAAGCTCGACTATCACATCCCAGAAATGAATATTGAGGCGTTTTTGGATCTCATGCGCGAGCGCCGGCATGTGCACAGCCGCGTCGGTGCTCGGAATTGGACGCTCCAGCGCGATCTTCAAAAGCCCCTGCAATGGACAGAGACGTTCTGTACGCCGACCTGGACTGACTATCTTCGCCTGAACCATCGTCTTACGACTGAAGATAAGGCACTGGATGAAAGGATCCTCCTCCTGCATGCAGGAGAGCCCCCTCCTCAAATGACGCTTTCGATCGAGCGGCCGCCAAGTTCGGCCCGCAAGGCAGAACGATCGGTCCCTTATGTTCCCCGACTTTAAGCTCAACGGCGTCGATCCCCAAATCCGGCTCACCGACGCCTTCGCGCGCATCGCATCAAATGTCGCAAAACCGCCTGCACGAATTGCTGCCCTGGAATTGGAAACAGACCGCCAAACTGGAAGATACCGCTCAGGCTGCCTGAACCCGTTCGCAGCATATCCGCGCACCGCTGCCTGCACCCGACAATCACGCCGTCTTGCCGTGTGCTCAGGTGGCACCAATTGCAACGCTGCACGGTACGAGCACGGAATATCGCAGCGACTGACCCATCCCGTTGGTTCCTTTGTGAACAAAAGCTAGCCGGCGCCAGAAATTCAACGAAATTGAGTCAGAGCCAATTTTGCACGCTGGTTAACACCGGGACCAGGTTTCGTAAGAAGCGGAGAGGCGTTGTCAGCCTAACCCGAACTTGTGTCCGCCAGATGCAAGAAGGCCCAAGTGAACCTCGGTTTAGGCCGCAACGGCCCGCCACTCGGCCAGGGCGATAGAGCGTCTCTGCAGGTAGACTTCCCGGCTGACGAGGTGGCGCTCCGAATTAAAATGATTGTGGATCTGACCATGGACGGCAGCGAATTTTTGCAGCGTCTTCGTCCTCCGGAATTTGAGCATCGCTGCTTCTCGTCGTCGAAACGGCTGGTGGGAATTCTCGGCTCGATTGTTCTTCCAGCGACCGACTGCCCGGCGTTTGCAGTTGCCGATCTCCCGCGTGGCCGCACCATAGGCACGCAACCCGTCGGTGACCACGACCTCGGGACGCCCGTAACGCTTCATGGCTTTCTTGAGGAATTTCAAGGCGGCGGCCTTGTCCCGCATCTTGCTCACCAAGAACTCCAATACCTCGCCCTCGTGATCGACGGCTCGCCAAAGATAATGGACCTTGCCGTTGATCTTCACGAAAACCTCGTCGATGTGCCAGCGCCCGCGGCTGAAATTTCCAGCTCTCACCCGCCTCTTGCGGATTTCGCCAGCGAACAGCGGTCCAAAACGGTTCCACCAAAATCTCACCGTCTCATGGCAGATGTCGATGCCGCGTTCATGCAACAGGTTCTCCACATTCCTCAATGACAAGGGGTAGCGCACATACATCATCACAGCCAGGCGGATCACCTCCGGCGACGAGTTGAAATAGCGGAAAGGGTTGGATCTGAGGCGCGCCATCTCCGCTCCCTACCCTACCCGGCCGCTTTCGGCAATTTGCTCTGACAGTGCCCTAGTCTCTCTTTAACCTGAGCCCGTTGTCGCTGAAGAACTCAATGCCAGCCCTTTCAAAGGCTGCACCAATTGCCACAAGATTGTTCGTGATCGGCAGCCTGACGCCTCGTTCGAAGTCAACGACTGTTTGCCGCGATATCGCTGCATTTTGAGCAAGCTGTTCCTGGCTCCATCCCAACATAGCTCGTGCAGCTCGACATTGTTCGGGAGACAGGTGAGGCCTCAAGGTTGTACTTTCTGATTGACGTTTGGCATTTTGAGTGCAAGTTTGGCAATGCGACTGGGTAGTATGCGGCAAACATGCCACCCAGTCTGACCACTACAAAGCTGGATGGAGCTCGGATCATGGCTGATTCCGACAATAGCATGAGTTTGCCTGTCGTCACTCGGCGCCGCTTGCTGGCGGGCACGGCAGTGGCTACGCTGGTACGGCCGTTCCAGAGTAAGGCACAGACCGCCGAACTGCGGGACGGTCGCGGCGGACCCGATCCAGCATTGTCGCTGTGGGAAGAGTGGAAGGCGGCGGCGCTCAGAACGGAAACGCTTTGCCGCAAGCAGCAGCGGCTCGAGACGGAGCTTGTCCGAGACGTCGGTTTCCCACGAGCCACAATTCACCTGTCGGGCAATGGCGAGAAGGTGGCCATCTTCTCTCTTGACGCGATCAAAGACATTTACGGTTCAGATCCGAAAATGGCCGACCTGCGTGCCGAAGCCGAGGCAGAACTTGCCGCACATCAGGCTCTGTGGGATGCCGCCGATGAAAAGATAGGCTATGCCGCCGCCAAGCAGGAAGAGGAGGAAGCGGGCAACAGCGAACAGGGTCTCGTCGATGCCTTAATTTCCACCCGGGCCACTTCGCTTGCCGGCATTGCGGGCAAGCTCAATGTGGTCCTCCACGAGGGCGAGGGCTGGCAGGAGTGCACGGAGTTCCCCTGGCCGCACATCCGCTCGGCGCTTTGCGATCTGGTGCGCATCGGTCAGGCCATGGAGCCGGATGTCGTCATGCCCGGCAGCGACCGCCAAGCCCCTTTCTCCCGCATGCATCCGGAGGGCTGTTGGGTGCGGGTGTCAAAAGGCCCGGGCGCAAGCCTTGGCTGCCCAGATATCCAGCGACAAGCCGCCGACCTTGAAGGTGGTATGCGGAAACGCCTTTAAGCCGCATGAAAACGACCTCAGGCTCTGCCATATAGGCTTCCTGCATACCCAAATCTTGCGATTGGCAGGAAAAAATCTCTCCCTTCCTAATGCCCCGCTGTCAATTTGCAGAGTATGTCTGCGGGGATTAGCCTCATGTCAATCGAGCTGTGCCGAAATCCCTATGTCGCCCCCGTCAAAAATGGCAGCTTTCGGAGCGGCGCCCTCTTGCTCGCTCCCCGCGCGTCAGCTTTTAGACCAAATATCCCCGACCTGCGGGATCACAAAGGCGCCGTGCTGTTCCTTCGCCGTCGGAGTGGGTTCGAATTAACCTTCGCGGATGAACAATTCGTTCGCGGGCCAAGACGAGCCATCCATCCCAGTAAGTGTGCTGCGAGGACAGTGAGCCCAATCGGCCGGGCTAAGCAATGCCCCCAGCAACTGCCCGATGCGGGGCCAGGCACGCGCTTGGCCGTGAATTTCTGGCGTGGTGAGGCTTCGATGACTGTTGAACTCCGGCAATTGCGATATGCCCTTGCTGCCGCGGATTCTCGCAGCTTCCGAAAGGAGGCAGGGGCCCTCCGCCTAAAATAATCAACATTGAGCCGTCGCATTCGGCAGTTGGAGGATCGGCTCAACGTAACCCTCTTTGAGCGATCACGCGCCGGCGTCCGCCCGACGGACGCGGGAAGCGAATTCCTTCGGACGGCCGGCCGGATTATCGAGGAAATAGACATGATGACCGCGGCAGCAACCGCCGTCAGTCGCGGCGAAACCGGCCAGTTGCCAGTGGGGTTCTACACCTGGCTCTCGGCCGGCAACCTCCGCGCCACATTGGTCGATTATGCAAAACGATTTCCAGATCTCGACATTCGCTTTGTGCACAACTCTCGCGCGCAAATACTTGCTGCCATTCGGAGCCGTAAGGTCGATGTCGCCATCGTAACCGGCCCGCCGCGAGATCCTAATGGTAGCGGCGAGACGATGCCGCTCTGGAGCGAGCGCGTCGTTGCCGCGCTCCCGGCGAGCCATCCCTTGGCCTCGCAGCAAGTCGTCTCTTGGTTCGACTTGAAGGACGAGACTTTCCTCTTGCCCCGTGATGATCTCGGCGAGGATTTTGAGCTCCTGCTGCTCGCCAGACTCGCTTCACCCGGACATCGTCCGAACATCGTCAGGCATGTTGCTGGTATCGAGTTGATCACAGGCCTGGTTGGCGCAGGCTTTGGCGTCGCGCTGATATGCGATGCTTATATCGGCGCCAACCACGCCGGGCTTTCCTATCGAGAGATCCAAGACTCAGTCTCTCCTGCCCGCATCGGTTATTCAGTCTCTCCTGCCCGCATCGGTTATACTGCCCGTTGGCACTCAGAAAATGGAAACCCCGCGCTTTGGCGGTTCATCAAAATCCTGCAGGAGCGTTATCCACCACTGCCAGACGATAAGAACTGATCCTTCAAGAGCCTCTTATGTTGCTTCGCTTTCGAGAAGGCCCGGTCTGTTGCCATGAACCGAGCTAGCATCGGCGCAATGAGCTTGACCGGATCGACAGCAGTCCCCTGCCCCGCGTCTCGGGCGAGCGCCTCGGCGTAAGCGACCAGATCCCGATGGACCGACGCCGCAAGCTCGATCGTGATCTTGACTGGCCGGTCATCAACCAGCGGCCCAAGCTTGAGCTTGCTCATCATTTCGCCTCCTGATCATAGGGCGCCAGCACGAGATCCCGGTTGACAATGACCCGCACAGGGAACCCCGGCCGGATGGTCAGCGTCGGCTGAATGTTGAGCTGGCGCTGGATGATCTACTGCCCGGTCTGGCTGACACTGTTGGATGCGCCCTGTCGGATCGCCTGGACCAAATTGTTCTCGCTGCTGCTGGTGCCAGCCTCAGCGCCGACGCTCACCAATGTCGAGAGCGCGGCGGCTTTGAACAACATGCCCCAGTGGTAGTCGACATCATCCTCCAGGCCAGCATAGCCTTCGGTGTCGGCCCCCGGCTGGCGCTCGAGCACAATGGACAACCCGTCTGGACGGAGAAGTCGAGTCCAGACCAAAAGCACCCTGCTCTGCCCGAACGCGACGGAGCTATCGTACTCACCGATCAAGCGACTGCCTTGTGGGATCAGGAGATATTTTCCGGTCGGCGTATCAAAAACCGCTTCCGTTACCTGCGCGGTGATTTCGCCCGGGAGATCGGAACGGATGCCGGTTATGAGCGCGGCCGGGATGATCGTGCCAGCCTGTACGACATAGGGCGAGGCCGCTCCCTGCAGCCTATCATCGCTCACAGTGCGCTTGTCGGTCGATGTCTCAAGGAAAGCCGTCTTGCGATCCTGCATATTCTGCGCTGCGCCAGCATCGACCGGAGGCGTGGTGTTGGGCCCGGTCGCGGCACCTGATACCGCGTTGGCCGGCGCAAAGCCGTGGTCCGTCGCCCGCAGGCTGGTTTGCACAAACAACTGGCTTGTGCGGGCCGCTTCGATTTCCTGTCGGCGCCGTTGTTCGGCCGGATCCTCCGTCTTGGCGATCGCGACAGGGCCTTGTTGCGCATTGAGGATCGGCTTGCCGAGATCGCCTGGGAGGGGTGGTCCCAAAGGCGGCGCCGGCCGCGGCAGGCCTGTATAGTCGCGGGGAAGCCCGGCCAACCCCTCGGCGCTCGGACGGTTCTGCGTGTTATAGAGCTCCTGGCCCGAACCGCCGGCGCCGCGGCTTTGAAGGGCATAGAGAAGGGCACCCGCGATCGCCAGGGCCGTGGCACCGCCAAGCCCGACCAAGACCTTCCGGGACAGACGGGTGACCCGCGTCTATGCAATTGGAAGGGGTTGTGCATTTACGGGTAGAGGTCGAACCTCGAACATCCTATTTCACTTGCCCGAAGGCAGAGGCCCCACGGTCGGCAGCGAATGGGCCGAGCGACCGCTAGTGTTGGCTCTATTGCCATCTATTACCAGAATCATCCGTTTAATCAATATGTTATGGTCTACCCTATTCCTAGAACACCGCGACCACTCAGGTGACCTTATCGGGTACGATTAGAGCTGGAAACAAGGCCAAGGTGGATGGCAAAATCGGGCCACGCCTTTGTTCACCGGCTCGGGGCTTTGCGCCGTCTGACCCGCTTCGTGCTGCTTTCCGTCCTGGTGGCGATCTCTGGAAGCAACGCCCCTGAATCAGCGGGAGGCTCCAGCAAGATTGAAAGGGAGCCGACATTGGCGTCAGCAGTGTCAAAGGGGGCTAGGTCTGGTGTCGATGCAGGTGCTGACGATGGCGCTGATGATCCGGAGCCCGTCGCTGGGGGCGACAATTCCATCGCGTCTGGCGACGAAGTGACTGCGGAATCAATTGCTACATCCGAGGCCTTTCTGTGAGAGGCGCTCTTTCTCTGCGCCCTGAAGGGAGAGAGCTTCGCGGCCGCCTCGGTCGATCGAAACATCATCATTCGGCTTACTTGGCGCCACATCTCTCGCTCAGCCTCCAGCGTACCTGGAATTGTTAAGCCGAGTTCCTTGGCCAAGCGGTTTCGATGCATCTCAATCGTACTCTTGACGACTTCACCCCATTGATGTGCGCTCTGAGGGAGGGCAAACCACCCATAAATTGCCCCCATGGCAGGGATGCAGAGAAGGAAGTACCACTTCGGTGGGGGAGACCCAAATGTGAACTGTACAGACGCAATTACAATTGCTGCAACGGATAGAACGAAAAGATTTGCGTTGAAATCAAGTGTCGCTCGACTATCTCGGAGTTGATCTTTGGCAGATTTTGGCAAAACCATATAAAGTCGTGGCCAAGTAGGTATGGCGTCAAGCTCATAAACTACGCGCGAATACACTTCTCCTGCACGCATTACATTGCCGAATTTCGTGGCGAGAACATCCTCCGCTCTATCTGGATATTGCTTCATCGCTTGTGCCAGGTTGGACGAGAAATCAGGCAGGTTTGGTTCCGCGTTTGGATTGGACTTTCGTTCGATTTCAACCCTTGCGGCCTCAGCCAAAAGGGGGGCAATTTGTCTTTGAAAGTGGCTACGTTGCCAACATGTGAGGACTCTTAGAGGATTGAGTTTTCCATATCCCTCTAGTGTCCGAATGATAAACCGATTGAGGGCAATCAGCAGAACTGAGAGGACCAAGGCAAACAGAACGGTCGGTGCAATCTTGAAAGCGTCCAGCTCCGCTGAAACCGTGGGCATGGCCGGAAAATCGATAGCCAGTATGCCGAAATAGAGGCAGAAAAGGATCGAGGGTAGAACAAACCCGAGGACAAATCCGCGTTCTAGCAATTTTGGAAGGCTGCTCAGCATAGCTTATTCCGCAATTAAAACTTGGTTGTCCCATCACCTTCGAGACCCGATGCGCTGAGAATTCGGCCCCCTGATGGCGCTTCGCCGATCATGGCTTCCGTGGTGATCAGGAGCGAAGCCACCGAAGCAGCGTCCTGGAGCGCGGTGCGCACGACCTTGGCCGGATCGACGATGCCCTTCTCGAGCAGGTCGACATATTCTTCCGTCTGCGCATCGAAACCGAAGGTCTTCGACTTGTTTTCGAGAATCTTGCCGACGACGATCGAGCCTTCGACGCCCGAGTTCTCGCAGATCTGGCGGATGGGGGCTTCGAGGGCCTTCTCCACGATCTTGATGCCGGCGCGGATGTCGGAATTGTCAGAGGTCAGCTTCGAAACCGCAGCCTTGGCACGCAGGAGCGCGACGCCGCCGCCGGGGACGATGCCTTCCTGAACGGCCGCGCGGGTGGCGTTCAGCGCGTCATCAACGCGATCTTTCTTTTCCTTGACTTCCACTTCAGTGGAACCACCGACGCGGATGACTGCAACGCCGCCGGCGAGCTTGGCCAGGCGCTCCTGGAGCTTCTCGCGGTCGTAGTCGGACGTCGTTTCCTCGATCTGCGCCTTGATCTGCGCAACGCGGCCCTCGATGTCCTTCTTCTTGCCGGCGCCGTCGACAACCGTGGTCTTCTCCTTCTCGATCGTCACCTTCTTGGCGCGGCCGAGCATCTGGAGCGTGACGGTTTCGAGCTTGATGCCGAGGTCGTCGGAGATCACCTGGCCGCCCGTGAGGATGGCAATGTCTTCGAGCATGGCCTTGCGGCGATCACCGAATCCTGGCGCCTTGACAGCGGCGATCTTCAGGCCGCCGCGCAGCTTGTTGACGACGAGCGTGGCCAGGGCCTCGCCTTCGACGTCTTCGGCGACGATGAGGAGGGGTTTGTCAGTCCGCACGACGGCTTCTAGAAGAGGCAGCATGGCCTGGAGACCCGAGAGCTTCTTCTCGTGGATAAGGATATAGGGATCCTCGAGGTCCGCGATCATCTTCTCGGCATTGGTGATGAAGTAGGGCGAAAGGTAGCCGCGGTCGAACTGCATGCCTTCGACGATGTCGACTTCGGTGTCGAGGCTCTTGGCCTCTTCGACCGTGATCACACCTTCATTGCCGACTTTCTGCATTGCCTTGGCGATTTCGCCGCCAATGAAGGCGTCGCCATTGGCCGAGATGGTACCGACCTGGGCGATCTCCGAGGAGTTCGCAACCTTCTTGGAACGGTCGGCGATGTCCTTAACGGCAGCCTGGACGGCGAGGTCGATACCGCGCTTGAGGTCCATCGGGTTCATGCCGGCAGCCACGGCCTTGGCGCCTTCGCGAACGATCGACTGGGCCAGGATGGTGGCAGTGGTGGTGCCGTCACCAGCGGTGTCACTAGTCCTGGAGGCGACCTCACGAACCATCTGGGCGCCCATATTCTCGAACTTGTCGGAGAGTTCGATTTCCTTGGCGACGGTGACGCCGTCCTTGGTGATGCGGGGCGCGCCGAACGATTTTTCGATCACCACGTTGCGGCCCTTGGGGCCGAGCGTGACCTTGACGGCATTGGCGAGAATGTCGACGCCGCGCAGCAGCTTGTCGCGCGCGTCGGTGGAGAATTTGACTTCTTTGGCAGCCATCATTTATCTCAGGAATTGGCCAGGAACTATTCCATTGGCGAACACATACAAGACAGCCGATAATAGAGTTCGAGATAGAGTTATCGAACGACAGGCATAGTCACCTGCTTACCCAATAGGTTTGTACCCGATATCCAACTTAGGCTGTTATCAATTGGATTTCTAGCGACCATATTGCGTCTACGCGAGGCAAGGCAGGTCCTGGTTAGAGTGTCCGCTGCATGGCCAGCAATGCCATAAAGTAGATTGGCTACTTTCGGCCCGTGTTCCAGTCAAAGAGGTCAAAACACGGCTCAGGGCGGACATTCAAGAATTCCGCAAGGGGTCAAATTCGGGCATGGCTGAATGTCGGCTTTCCTGGCATCCAGCCCGGAACCGAACGGGAAAAAATCCCCCAAGACCGCCATCGTGGTGTTGCGATGACGACAGTTGGATCACCAGTTTCGTGCTCAAGCGAAGACGGGAAAACAACCGAAAATGGAGTACAACGTGAACGTGTGTGCACATATTTTGCACACGATTTCATTTAATCTATTGCTTTTACTTACAAATCCACCCTATCCATCACAAAAAAACGATCCGCCGTAACCCGCAGAAATCCGCCATTCTCCGAGTTGAGCTTTTCAGCTTGTGGCGAGCTTGTGGCGAACTGTTCCGGCCAGGAGCCGCTTCCTTTGCGCCATGCGGAGATTACGAGAGTTATTCTCCGCATTGGATGCGGAGAATAACGATTGCCTCTGCGGTGAATAACGGGAATAATCTCCGCAAGAGGTGCGGAGAATGTCGACATATATCCATGAATTGAAGGAGTGGCCCCATTTTCAATGGAGCCAGGAACGGCTTGCTAAGCTGCTAGCCGCCGTCCGGCTGCGGCAGGGGCGGCTTATTGGCCGTATGCAGGCGCTTGGCTTCCCCTTGCAAGAGGAGGCAGTTCTTTCAACCCTCACGGAGGACGTGCTCAAGTCGAGCGAAATCGAGGGTGAAATCCTCGATAAGGATCAGGTGCGATCCTCTATCGCGAAGCGGCTTGGGATGGACGTGGGCGCTTTGCCGCCTGCTGATCGCAATGTCGAAGGCGTTGTCGAGATGATGCTCGACGCGACACAGAAATTCAAAACCGAATTGACAGCCGACAGGCTCTTCGGCTGGCACGCGTCGCTCTTCCCTACGGGACGAAGCGGCATGAGCAAAATCATTGTCGGCGCATGGCGCGACGAAAAATCAGCACCGATGCAGGTTGTCTCCGGTGCCTATGGCCGTGAGAAGGTTCACTACGAAGCGCCAGTTGCCGGACGGCTCGATTCCGAAATGAAATCCTTTCTGGATTGGTTCAACGGTGAGCAGAACACCGACCCGGTGATCAAAGCTGCGCTCGCGCATCTATGGTTTGTCACCATTCACCCCTTCGATGACGGCAATGGCCGTATCGCGCGTGCCATCGCCGATATGGCGCTTGCCCGGTCGGAAGATAGTCCGCAGCGCTTCTACAGCATGTCCGCGCAAATCCGGCTGGAGCGGAAGGCTTACTACGACCTGCTTGACGCGACGCAGAAGGGTAACCTTGACGTTACGGAGTGGCTGGACTGGTTTCTCGGCTGCCTGGACCGTGCGTTCGACGGTGCCGAGCAAACCCTGGCTGCCGTGTTCCAGAAGGCAGAGTTCTGGAAGAAACACGCAGCAGCCAAAATCAACGAGCGGCAGCGCGATATTCTCAATCGCCTGCTGGATGGTTTCGAAGGCAAGCTCACGTCGTCCAAATGGGCGCTAATTGAGAAGTGTTCGCCTGATACCGCCCTGCGCGATATCAACGAACTCGTCGACCAAGGCATCCTCACCAAAGATGCAGGCGGCGGCAGAAGCACCAGCTACTCGCTCGCTGATGCTTGAGCCGCCGGGTTTTAGCGCGGCCTGAACTCAGGCCGCGCGAGAGCGATACGAATATTCTGCAGATTGAAATGAGCGGCGCGCAGCTCCGGCGAATTTTCCCTGAGACGCGGCAGTTCGGCTGCAATCACTTGCAGCAGGATTTGCATCTCGCCCTTCGTGCATCGCATCAGTTCGGCTTGGGACATCACTCTCATCTTTTCCTCCATCGGTTCCGGCTGCGGGCATCGCGGCCTTGTGCGGAGGGCAGGAGCGCTTCGGCGGGCTATGCACCGGTACGGCTGAAACGTGAGGGGAGGAGTGCTGCTTGCAGCACTTGCGTGGACTGAAGGCGAAGCAGCTATCGCTTACGTACAGATAAAGAACGGGATGGCTGAAAGACGGACCGAGGAGGAAAAGAGTGTCCAAACCGGATTGGAAGAGGCGCAGAGCGAGGCAATGAATGAAGTCCAAGCGAATGAACATGGATCGGGCTGCGCGCGTCCGGTTATGATTGCGAATGGAATCGCAACGCTTCGATGATCTGCGAAAGCTTTATTCGGTCATTGCTCGTCTTGAGAAAGGCCTCGGAGGAGCGCGAACGCTTGGCAGCTGCTCCGGCAGGCTGACCTGGCCGAAACGAGGCGTGTATTTCTTCATGGAGGATGGCGAGGTTCGTTCCAATTCAGGAAGCGGGCCGCGCATCGTCAGGGTCGGCACGCATGCGCTGAAGACCGCATCGGGAACGAGACTCTGGACCCGCCTGTCGCAGCATCGCGGACGGCTGCGCAGCGGCGGCGGCAATCATCGCGGTTCGATATTCCGGCTCATAGTCGGGACGGCGCTGATGGCGCGGCATGGCTATGAGTTTCCCACATGGGGCAGCGGACAGTCGGCGAGTGCCGAGATACGCGGCGGCGAGGTGGACCTTGAGCGCGAAGTGACCAGCTTCATCGGCGCGATGCCGTTTGTATGGATCGAGGTCGACGACGAACCGGGCGCAGACAGCATGCGTGGTTATATCGAGCGCAATGCGATTGCGCTTCTCAGCAACTTCGGCAAGACGCCGGTTGATGGGCCATCCGCAGGCTGGCTTGGCCACTATTGCAACAGGGAACGGGTCAGGAAATCAGGTCTGTGGAATTCCTATCACGTCGATGAGGTCTACGATCCGGCATTCCTGGAATGCCTTGAGCGGCATGTGCTGGCGATGGAGAAGGCAGCGTGATCCTTCGCCAGAGGGTCCTGCGCAGGGACGCGATACGGATCGCGAGAGCAAGAAGGATATGAGCCTTGGCGAGAAGGCTCAGGCTAACGCTACGGGGATCACTCCCCGCGAGCGCAGCGCCGAGATCACCGATGCCTTCCGCCGCTCCGACAGGTCGGAAGCGTTCCGGGCCGCGCTGAAAGAGAAACGCTATATCCTCGCACGGGGCGACAAACGCGGTTTTGCGTATGCGACCTGATCGCCTCTATCTCGGGGAGATCCGAGGCGCCGAAGCCTTTACCTTCCTGCAGGGCGTCAACACGGGCCATCCGGGCTCGTGCGCCACGCTGCACGCCGATCACCCGTATGGCGCCTATCAGCGTATTGGCATGGCCGCGCTGCAGGCGGGCATGAACATGTCGCACTCTAAGCTGGTGGTCTTCGCGCGTGAGGTCATTCCGATCGTCTTCCAGGTCAATCGGCGACCGAATGGCATGCGAAGAATGACGGAAATCTATTTTTCCAAGCTCGTGAGGGCCTGATGGGAAACCGGCTGCTCCACCTCCTGTTCGGATCGCTCGCGCTCGCCGGCTGCGCCGCGCTGTGCTTCCTTCTCTGGACCTATGACTACGCCCTGGCCTATCGCTGGGTCTTCAAGACCTGGGATGTATTCAAATACATCAATGCGGGTCAGTGGACGGCGCCGGCGAAGCAAGCCATGGCCTACCAGGACAACGCGGGCATTCAGCGGGCGACGGCGATTGCAAGCGTTGCTGTGGCCATTGAATTCGGCGCACTCTTGCTCGCCGGCAGCATCATCATATTCCAGCCGTTCCGGCCGCGGCCGCCTGTCGGCGGCGCGCGCCTGGCAAGGCTTAAGGATCTCCGCAAAGCCGGGTTCCTCAAAGGCAAGCGCGGTGAATCGATCCTGCTCGGCCGCCTTCGCGGGCAGGACATTCGCTTTACCGGAGACTCGCATTTCTTCCTCAATGGCCCTTCCCGCTCGGGTAAGGGACGCGGCTTCGTGCTGCCGAACCTTCTTGAGTGGACCGGCTCGGTGATCGCCATCGACGTGAAGGCCGAGAATTGGAAATTCACGGCGAAGGCTCGTAAAGCGCTCGGACAGGAGGTCTATTTTTTCGCTCCCGGCAGCGCGAAAAGCCACCGCTGGAACCCGCTGGATTTCGTGAGGTCCTGGCCGGAGCGAGCAACCGATCTGCAGAACCTTGCCGCGACGCTCGTGCCGCTATCGTCCAATGAGAAGAATACGATTTGGAAGGAGACGGCACAGGCGCTTTGCGCGGCGTGCCTGGCCTATGTGCTGGAGAGCCCGCGCATGGAAGGCCGGCGGCATCTACGGTCGGTCTATCGCCTGTTCACACAGGAAGCCGGCTTCGCCCGCTTCTGCGCGATGGTGCTCAAGGAAGAGCCGAGATTGCATCCCTTCATCCTCGATGCATTCAGGCTCCATCTTTCGAAAGAGGAAGAACAGCAGACCTCGTTCGAAGGCAACATCACGGCGCCGATGCGCGCTTGGGAAAACGAGCTGGTGGCGGCCGCCACCAGCGGTTCGGATTTCGATATCCGTACCCTGCGCCGCAAGCCAGTGTCGATCTACATCGGTTGCGCGCCGGGTAATCTGCGCTCGGTCGAAACCGTAATCCGGCTGTTTATTGAACAGGTGCACAGCACCATGCTCATGAATCTGCCGGACAAAGATGAACCGCATAAGCTGCTCGTCATCCTCGAAGAGTTCTATCAGTTTCCGGCCATGCGCGAGGTTGTTGATCGGGCGCCGATCGCGCTTGGCTACTATGTGACTTTCGCCGTGATTGCGCAAAACATCCCGCAATCTGACGAGCGCTACACCAAAGCGACACGCGAAGCGTTCATCGGCAATATCGATGTTCGCCTGTTTATCGCGGTCGGTGATGGCATCACGGCCGATGTCGTCTGTGAAAGCCTGGGCAAGCATTACGCAATGTCGCAGAGCTGGGGCAGGACCGTCGGCGGTCGTGCCTCGGCGAATGCGCGCTGGGAGCTGGTGCCGCTTCGCACCAAAGCCCAGCTCGAAGGCATGCGACAAGAAAAGGAACTGCTCTACGTCCGAGGCGTCGGCGGCATCGAACTCGACAAGATCAATTTCTATGAGGATAAGGCGATGCAGCGTCGTCTCGTCGCCGTCGACAAGATTGCGCTCCCCTCGCTCGATCTCGAACTGCTGGCGGAATGGCCGCTCACGGCCATGGACGCGCCGAACGCCGCCAAGCCTCTCGGACGGCAATCATGATCGGCAGGCCGACGTCTTCGACGTTCCCCGCGAAATCGTCGTTGCGGCCGGCCAGTTCTACAGCCAGCCGGCGAGGATCCTGACAGTGGTTCGCGACGCGCTTGCCCACCCTGACGATAGCCGTGCAGCGGCGCTGCTCGAGACGCTTCGGAAGAATCCGGCTCAGTATAGCCGTCTGTCCATCGACGCTGAGAAGACAGCGATAACCGGTAGAGGTCGAGGCAAGCGTCTTGAGGAGGCGGAGGCCCGTCACCGTAGCGCGATGGGCAAATTGCGCTCGGAAGTGATCAGCGCGCGCCGTGCCGTCGTCGCGGAGCGTGCTCGCCGCTTCGCGGCGACGCCCGAAGCGGCCACGCCTGCGCCGGCGATTGCGCCTCAAGCACAAGCGCCAGAGCCGGCAACATTAGAGCCCGCAACGGGGCTGACCGCCGCCACGTCAGAGAAGATCATACCGGCGTCATCAACGGATACCAAGACGGCGGTCCTGGCGCCAGCTTCTGAGGCTTCGGCTCCTGAAGCGGAAGCGGAACACGCTCGCATCGAGACGATTGCCGTGCCGCGCTCGGAAGAGGCGGCAAACGCGCATCTTCTGGAGATCGCTAAGCGCTTCAAGATGGGCCCTGACGATACCAAGTAGGTAGCGAGCGTTCTTTCAAATCTGCACAGCGCCTCGGCGAAAAGTCCCAAGAAAGGCGTTCGGCGAACGACTTCGGCGAAACAGGCAGCATGAAAACTGGGAACGACACCATGATATTTCGCGCCTTCGGGATCACGGCGACTCTCTTCGCTGCCGGCCTGGCTCTTGCGTCCTGTTCAAGCGAGCGGCAAGTTCATTGGGGCGGTGCAATGCTGCCGATCGACAGCATCCCGCTTCCCGATCATCGCCGTCGGCCCGGCGCCGATCGGCGTCTACGGGCATCGTCACGTCCGGCGCACTTCTCCGCTTCGCCGCGTCTACTACTACAGCAACGGCCGGCGCTATTGGCGGGTGATCAATGACCCCGCTCCCCCGCCGATCGTCCCGAAATACAAGCAAGAAGAACAGCGGGCGGCGGCGCAAGCATCAGCAAGGCCTATGTCGGCTGTGACGGGCACCTGGGCCGTGGCCGGCGATCAACCTGGATGTCGCTTGAGTCTTACGAATGTCGCGGCCCTGGGTGTTCAGAAAGCAACTTCGACGGGATGCAAGGGCAATCTGTCAACGGTTACGGGCTGGCGTAAGTTCGGCAAGAACGGAATCGAGGTCCTGCAGTCCGGCAACAAGACGGCCGCGAAATTTGTCGAGAGCGGCGATAACCGCTTCGACAGCATCGACGACGGCACTCTGCAGCTTCGCAAGTGAGCGGCAGGCGGTGACCATGCACGAACGCCCAATTTGACATTTTGATATTGCCCAACCTCGATTCTTTCACCAATAGGACACCTGATCGTCATGCTGTAAGTGCATTTCAAGTTTAGATTAATTTCACAAATAGGCCATATTTCCACGTATTACAATCTAAGCCATGCGTTTCTAACATGGATATTGTGCAGTGCAGCATCTACCCAATCGCTCAGAAATGGTTCATATAGAATTCATGAACGACGCTGAAGAATTCGCTTTGGCGCAGGTTCATGAAGAAGGAGCCTTATCATGTTGTTCGTAGCTTTGATCGAACGTGTCCGCATCTGGCGCCGTGAGCGCGCGACGCTGGCCGAACTCAAGGGCCTGAACAAGCGCGGGCTAGCCGACATTGGTATTAACCCTGCCGACGTTCGCGCTATCGCGCGTCAGGCGGCCCGCGCCTGATCGCGCGGGTTGATACCAATGAACCCGGCGCTCTGGGTCAAGCGCCGCTCATTGGTGCAAGTTCGACGCTCTGTCCGCGTGTCTTCGTTTGCAGCGGCGGTTCGCGGAACCGCATCTAGCGTGAATTCGGGGGTGCTTTCGACTCTAAGGCGCTTGCGGAAGCTGTCTTGTCCTTTTTCGGCGTCGGCCCACGGGTGCAAATGAAGCCAGCTCGGTAATTGCGCTGACTTCCTGCAGCACTCGATGCAGCGTTTCAACCTCGGCAACCTACACGTCAACGCCGTGGCCGCTGACCCTCGGCACGCCGCGCAGCGGCGTTCGTTCCCCGGGTATAAGGCCAACGTTCGCTTCGGCCTAGAGCGGAACAATGTTCGCACCTGGCCTCAATCTTGCCACCCAACCCAGTTCGCTGTTCGAGCATTTGCTATAGGGCTGCCCGGCTACCCCCTCTGGCATGAGATTCCTCGGGCGTCACCGAGTTGCGCCGGTGGAGTCGACTTACTCCACGCGGATGCGCGGCGGATTGCGCAGTGTCTGCAGGATGACACAATAGTGCTCGGTGGTCTGAATCATTCGCGCCAGCTTTGCATGATCGGCGTCGCTATCTACCTCGAATCGCAACGTGATTTCAGTGAGCCCGACGGCAACGCTGCGGTCAACACCAAGGGTACCACGCGCGTCCCACTTACCTTCGGCGATGACCCGGCCGCTGCGGATTTTTACCCCCGATGCGGTGGCGACAGCGCGAAAGGTGACGCCAGCACAGGCCGCAACAGCCTCCAGCAGCATGTCGGCCGAGCAGGCAAGCGAACCATCGCCGCCGGCCGCCGGATGGAGACCGGCCTTCGTCTCTCCATGCCAGGTCGGTACGAGACATGCCACATCATCGATGTCCATTCGCGCCTCCGCCCTCGCCGGAACCAGTGCCGCAGCGGGTGCCTCGCGGTAAAGCTGCTTGATCGGCGCCTGCATGGCGCGCAGCGTATCGGCATCCATATATCGCCTCCCTCGCATTCGTAAGGTCCAGTGTCTCATCCACTGTGCGGCGTACATATAGAGGCACGTCGGGTCGCGTCCGCAACTCCCGGGCTCGTCTAACCGAGCAGCGGACATTGCGAAGGTCCGAGATGGGGCGGAAGCAGACCGCCATAGCCGTCCGTCTCAGCGGCGAGCGGGCGACCGTCGCCACGGACGATTGATCCCGAGTGGCGAAGTGATGGCCGAGCATAGCGCCGCCGCGATGGGCATCCATGCGCTCTTGAACCGTCGAGCAGGCGGCATTCCTCCGCACGTTGCGCCATCCTGTCATTGCTGAGCAGGACCGTCCGCAATAAGCTTCTTGCCATTGGAGGGAGGCGACGATGGTGGATAACTTCACAAAATGCGTGCTGTCCGTGATCGCGGCTGCGCTCGTGTCGATAGCGCTGGAGCAGTGGACGCGCCCGGCGACAGCGCAGGGCGGCACGTGCGGCATGACGATTGATCAAGCCTGTTGGATCCGCACCGATCAGAGAACCCCAATCGCGGTGGACGTCATTGGGCGGTAGCGCTTCGAGAAGACATATCGATGGATGACACCCTTGGTCAGCCCGCGACGGACGCCCCGGGCCCGTCGACCCCGTCGCACCCAGCGCGATCCATACAGCGTCGGATTGCACTCTTGGCCGTGCTCGTCGGACTATGTGCCCTCGCTTATGGGCTCATGCTCACATTATTCGGCCCATCGGATCGACCCGTCGAGACGAACCTCGGCAAAGCGCTCGGCAACGGCATCGTGACGATCTATCTTCACCCGCTCCGCGTCGACCCGGTCAATTCCTCGCTGCAGATGCGGATCAGCATGGTACCGGCAGCCATCGCGGGTGCGCCTGCCGCCATAGGCGACCGCAACCGCTCGCTCGTCATCCAGCGCGGAAATCAGATCGAGCACGTCGCCATCACCGTCGGCCAGCCCCTTCCCGAAGTGGTGTTCGACTTCGATCTCAGCGATGGAGACGTGCGCGACTATCCGTTGGATGAGTACCGGGCGAGCATGACCTTGGCGGTCAGCGAAACGGGCGCGGATGGGAAGGAGACAGCGCTGCCTATCCACGTGACGCTTTGGGAAGGCTTGCTGGGCTTTCGCGTCCGAGGTCGGGCCGAGCCCGCGCAGGGCACGGAAGCCGTCGGTCTGCGGCTCGACATACGGCGATCGGGAGCCGTGTCGATCTTCGGGATTGTCGTCTACGTCGCCATGGCCGTGATTGCCATCTGCGGTTTGCTGATCGGGGGCCTCGTCTTCGCTGGCGTCAGGCGCGTCGAGGTCACCTTTGCGGGCGCTCTCGGAGCGATCATCTTTGCGGTGCCTGCCCTCCGTGCTGCCTTGCCCGGCACGCCGCCGCTCGGCATCAGGGCCGACGTGCTCATATTTTTCTGCGCCGAGTTCGGCGCGACCATCGCCCTCTGCCTGTTTGTTGCCGCATGGATCCGAAGCGGTGCTCGGCCGTAAGGCATCGAACCCGCAGCCTAGCATGCTGCCGACGTCTGCGTTGGGCCGTAAGGGGACTGACGGGCGCCGGGCCCGCGATAGCTGACATTGCCGGAGCCAATGGGCACATGGCGGTCCAGGTCACTCGCGAAGCCGCCTTATGTCAAATGCTGATGCAACAACGAAGGCACAACGCGGCTTTACATCGACGACAGCCATAGACGTCGGCACGCCGGGGAGCGTTCAAGTCGAAACAGCATTGCGGCAAATCTCGCCCTTTCCCTGGCTTCCACCGAAAAAGCTGAATGGAAATAGCTGACTCGGAGACGACCATGGGAGCCAAGCTTTGTCTTCCCATCGATGACCATCGATCATGCGGACCTTCAGGCTCAAACAGGAAACCTCATACCCCAAGCTATCTTTGAGACTTCCTTTGCGATTACTTGGCGAGGCGAGGGTGCCTGCCGAATGTCATGGCTTGCGGTCAGCCTCCTTTACCACCTGTAGCGGAGGCCTGCCGTTCCCTTGACGATATAGTTGTCGTTGCCGGCATGGGAAGCGAGGGCGGTGGCATAATCGGCCTCGGCATAGACGCTCCACTTGTCGTTCCAGGCATAGGTGCCACCAAGACCGACCTCGCCCCATAGCCTCTTGTTCTGCTGCTCGATCTCCGTCCCGTTCAGCTTGACTGACGTGCCATCGAGGAACTCATAGCTCAGATTGGCGATGCCATAGAGGTGCAGGCGCCGCACCTGGCCATCGCCGTCCTTCCAGCTATCGAGCTTCTCCACCCGTAGGCCCGCCCGGCCCTTCAGACTGTCGCCCTTGCCGATCGCCACCCGCGAGCCGTTCTCGTCGATGAAGCTGGAGAAATCGACATGGGTCCAGGCAAGCTGGGCCTGCGGCACCACCGCCCAGCCCGAGCCGAGCTCGAAGCGCTTGCCCGCCTCCAGGCTCAGCGCCGATGACCAGCCCTGGTTGTTGCCCCCCACTTTGTTGGACAAATCCGACTGGTAGAAGGTGAACTGGCCGATACCGTCGGCGTAAATGCCGTCATTGCCCAGCCAGGTCGCGTTGACGCCCACGCCATAGCCGGTGGTGGTGATGTGGCCCTTGGGGCGGGCCGCACCGGTGACCGGATCGGGCGTCACATCGATGTCGGCCCGCGAGGTGCCGACGGTGGCATAGCCGCCCACCGTCAGGTCGCCGGCCCCCGCCTCGTAGGCGACGCCTTCATAGCCGGCTTGCAGGAAGCCCAGGCTCTGGGTGTAGGACGCCCCCCGGCTCGGATCATAGGAGGCATATTGGCCTGCGATGCGGCCCCAGGCGCCGGCGCCGTAGATCACCGGCCCGCCATTGGCATAGATGCTGGCCTGCTCGGCATTGACGGTGCAGCGGTAGTTCTGCGAGGGATCCTTACACCAGATCGTCTCGGGCGGGCCGTTGGGCCAGATGCGGTTGCCGGTGCGCTGCTGCAAGGTGCCGAGGGTGGCGAAGGCGTAATTGCTCAATATGTCGGCATAGGGCAGCGTCGTCTGCGCCGAGGGATTGAGCGCCGGCACCGGCACGGTGCCGCCGCGATTGCCCGGAGCACCAGGCGGGATCAGGACCGACCGCAGGTACCAATCCTGGTCGTTGGCGTCCGAGCCCACCCCGCCATAGAAGAGACCGTATTCAAAGGCACCGGCCGCCACCGCCGCCGTGAGATGGAAGGCGGTGGGATCGGTAGTAGCGCCGTTGATGGCATCGACGACCTTGATGCCGTCGGCCGTGGTCAGTGCCCCCGGGCCGCCGGCATTGACGATCCTGAGCGCCGTCGTGCCGCTCGCCGTGCCGCCATTGAGGACGAGTTGGTCGGAGGCCGAACCATCGGCACCGAGGAAGGTATCGAGCACCACCGTGCCGCCCTGGCCGATGAAATTGCCGGTCACCACCGTACGGTCGCCCGCCACACCATTTTGCATGGTGATGGTACCGGCATTGGTGAAGGTGGCAAGGCCGTTGAAGGTGGTGACCACCGGCGCCGTCGCTCCGGCATTGGCGGCGACGATGGTGGCGCCCGCCTCGTTGGTAATGCTGTTGGGTCCGGGGTCGAATTCATTGGTGCCGCCAGCCGTGCTCCAGATGCCGCCGTTCTTGTTGTCGAAGGTGTTGCCGCCCTGGTTGCCGAGATTAACAGTACCCAGAACCAATCCGCTGTTCACGATGGCGGTGCTGCCCGCCACGGTCGTGATCGCCAGGTCGGAGGACAGGCCGGTGAGGTTCTGGATCGTGCCTTGGTTGGTGATGCTGATCGATTGGCCCCCTGGCGCAACGGCCTTGACCCCCTCGACCTTGCCCTGGACAAGAGCAGTCGACAGGACAGCGATGGTGGTCGAACCCGTGCCAGCAGCATTGGTGTAAATGCCGTCTCCGGTCATACCAGTGGCCGTGCCGCCTGCCGTAACCGATATCGCGCCGGGGCCATCGTCAACCGCCTGGATGCCGGTGCCGTTGCTCGCCGTCACGGCTCCGGTCGACGTGATGCTCAGATTACCGCTGCCGTAATTGAGAGCCTTGATGCCGGCATACGCACCGCTCACGTCGGCAGCATCAATGTTTAGGCTCGTGCCTGAATTGATCGCAAAGATACCGATCCCGGCGGTCCCCCTCGCATATCCGGTCGAGGTGATCGTCAACGCGCCGCTGCCGTAATTGAATGCAGTGATACCGATGACTCCACCGTTCGTATTGGCGGCGGTGATGGTGAGCCGCGTTCCACCGCCCGTTCCATTGTTAAACGCTCTTATGGCATAATATCCGGCGCTCGCGGTTCCCGTCGAGGTGATGGTCAGCGCGCCTCTGTCATTATTGGCGTATATACCAGCGGCCCTACCGCTTGAATCGACGGCATTAACGGTCAGACTGGTCCCATAATAGTTCCTGGCGTAGATTCCTGTCTGGCCTACCCCCGTCGCATGTCCCGTCGAGGTGATGGTTAGCGCGCCGCTGCCGCGATTTTTGGCCCTCATGCCAAAGGCTGTGCCATAGGTATCGGCGGCTGTGATGCTCAGGTTCGTGCCTTGGTTCCTGGCATAGATCCCGGCGTAGCCTGTCCCCTTAACGTATCCGGTTGCGTTGATCGTCAACGCGCCGGTTCCGGAGTGGGAAGCGAAGATGCCAGAGCCTGCCCCCCGGACATAGCCATTTGTGGTGATCGCCATGGGGCCGCTGCTGCTGCCATCCACAACGCGGATCGCAGAAAAGCCATATCCAACAACTTTGTTGTTGGTGGTAATGTTCGTGGTGCCGCTGCCGTAATTAAACGCACTAATGCCGCCTAAGCCACCCGTGACAACACTGGTGGACGATGTCGTGATCGAGAGATCAGTCGTTGTAGCCGTATTCTCAGCAAAGATCCCATAACCAGTTGTGCCGGCAACCGCGCCATATGTCTTGATCACCGTTGCGCCAAGACCATTATTCACGGTCTGAATGCCCCTAAAACCGCCCTGAACGCGTGCTTGCGTGGTAACTGTTAAATCGGTGGCGCTTGCGTAGTTGTGCGCGAAGATACCTACGCCGTTGGCCGCGTTGCTCCCAGCCACATCGCCGGTGGCTGTGATGGTCAGTGCGCCATTGGTATAGTTGGTGGCCCTGATGCCATAGTGGTCGCCGGTCACGGCACCGCTGGTAAATGTCGTTACCGATCCGGCACCTCCAAACCCATAGATCTGAAGTCCGGCGCCACCTGCAGACGTCGAGGTGATGACGGAGCTGTTGTAGTCCTTGAAGCTGATATCGCCAGCTCCAAATCCTATGATTGAAACCGCTGTGCCTGTGCTGACATTGGCGCTGAACGTCCCGTCGGTTGTCACAGTTATGCTGGGAGCGATGAGCTGCTGTCGGGTAGTTGTTGTGCCCGAACACAAGTACGTGCTGGGGCCGGCCGGGTTGCAATCGGCGTAGGCCCGGCGGCTATAGCCGCCAAAGACCACGACGATCGCCGTCGTCAGCGCCAATCGGTTTCTCAACCCGGAAACGGCTGCCATAATCTTCCTAGCCCTTTATGCCACCGCTCGATTCAGCGAACTTCAGCCGGTCTTTTTTGGTTGGAGGGTCTATACCGTCGTATCTTCCATTCGACTGCCAGATATGCACACCTAAGCGAACAATACCGGTCTAATTGGTTCGATGATGAAATCCCAGACACGTCAGTGGCGGGCCCGCATTGCAACAAATACACTTAGCACGAAAGAGTAAACCGTTCGCAACTCGAGGCCGCGTGTTCGAGCATCTGTCGTATACTCAAGATTTAATTAAAGCAAAAGCTCCATGATTGTTACAGATGATCTTTCTCGGTGCCCTACGTCAAAAAAATAAACATTTCAAGAATAATTATACTAAGATAATACCAATACGGGATTGGAGGAGTCTCTGTATACAATGAAGTGCGGTCATGTGAATTGATCAACTCTTTACTGCTATCAACTTATGTCACGTCCAACCTAAGAAGTCTGTGACTTAATAGGTACATGCGTCGCAAAAACAGCTGGTCCACACGGGTTGCAGCGGGCCGACCCCGGTCCTTGAAGTGAACGTCCACTGTCAGGCACAGGATCAATCGCCACTCGTGGCGCATAGCCGCTCACCAGACCGAGGAAAAAGTGACATGTCTGTTGAGGAGAGTGGTGACCCTTCTAACGGGGTTCTACATGTCCTTTGTGTGTTTGATTCCGATAACATATCTTATGGAACCTTTATTAGCCGGCAAATTATTAAGCCTCGAACCGGGACTGTGGACAAGCCCTTCAGGCGCCGGTGGTGAACACCGTGCGCCGCGTTTTGTCATCGCTATCCCAAGCCTGTTCGACATCCGAAAGCGGGACGGTTTTCGTTGCGATCCTCAAGCCGGCGGACACGGCAGCGTCGAGGAGCAATCCAATTGCATTGACGAGACGCTCCTTCGGGACGCTGCCGATGCCGCTCCCCATGAGTTCGATCGCCGAGGAACGTAACACCGCGCTGGGCAGTGTGATGTCCGCTCCGCTGACGGAGCCGACCTGAACGAAACGGATCGGGACAGCTTGCGCACCGGCTTTGGCGCCGGCGATCAGCAGGCGTTCGGCGCTCTTGCCCCAGAGATAATCGATGACGATGTCGATGCCGCCAGCGAACTGTTCCTTGAAGCTTTCCTCCAGCGCGCTTTCGTCCTCACTGAGCGGGATCGTGATATCCGCGCCGAGCAATGCGACCGATCGCAAGCGCTCGAGATTGCGGCCTGTCGCAATCACCTTCTTTGCTCCGAGGTGCCTGGCGATCTGCACCGCGAGCCGTCCGGCTGTCCCGGTTGCGCCATTCACCAAGACGGTCTCGCCGGTCTTGAGGCGCGCGCGTTCGGTATAGGCGGCCCAGGATGACAGGCCTGGATTAGCGATAGCGGCCGCTGTGATATCATCGAGGTTATCGGGGATCGCGAGGCATTGTGCCGATGATGCAACGGTCTGTTCGGCCATTGCGCCATAGGGCGCTCGGGGCATGACGAAATAGACCCTGCTGCCGTCGTCGAGACGCCCCACGCCGTCGATGCCGGCGACTAACGGAAATTGTCGCGATGAACTGTAATGTGTGCCCGAGGCACGGCTCTTGGTGACCTGGGTGAGCGCGGCCGCTGTGACCGTGATGCGGTTTTCGCCAGCGGACGGGGCCGGCACCGGAACATCTCCATAGACGGGCGTCTGGCTCATTCCTCGAACGATGGCTGCTTTCATGGCGCAGGGTTCCGATTTATCCTAATATGTGTATAATGCACATATATGCGGAGGATGCCATGACGTCAAGAAAGAATGTGCAAAATACACATATAACGGAAAAGCTCCGCCAGCTTCATGGAGCGGTCCTCGACATCGTCGCGGTGATGAACCGGCCGCAGCGCGACGAGGTGCTGATCAAACAGGCCGGGATAACGCTCGATCGAGCGCTGTTTCCTTTGCTGGTAGGCGTCGAACGCTTCGGACCAATCGGCGTGGTCGAGATGGCAGACCGCGTCGGGCGCGACTATACGACCGTCAGCCGGCAGATTGCGAAATTGGAAAGTCTTGGCCTGGTCGAACGCCAAGACAGCGCCACCGACGGCCGCGTGCGCGAGGCTGTCATCACCGCCAAAGGCAAGGCAATGACCGACCGCGTCGATGCCGCTCGCGAGAAGATCGGGCGCGCCATCTTCAAGACTTGGGATCCGCGCGATATCGACGAGCTCGTCCATCTTATGCGCAAGTTCGCCGACGCGGTCGTCGAGGAACCGTCGCCGCCCTGAAGAAGAAAAGGAAGAGGGAAAATGAATGAACGCGCGCCACCGCTTAACTGGCCGGCGCGTCAAAGTAAAACTTCGTCCGCTTCGCGCCTCTTATTGCCGTCTAGTTCGACATTTATTTTCTGCTCGAAAGCAGGCTTTTGCAAACTACTTTTGATAGTCGGGACGCGCCAGAACCGGGCCTTCGCCCTGTGCCCGATAGCGGACGTTCGCAATCTTCTCCACTGTGACTGGGATTGGGGAAGCGGTCTTTGAGGATGCATTGAGAGGCGGACGTTCGAGGCAACGAAACGGCTCGTTTTGGGTGTACTCGTAGAGGACCTTTTCACGATGGTTCTCTCCCGAGCACCAGGGGGTCTGCCAAATCGGAATTTTGGAGCCGCTCTCCCCAATCTCGCATGCTCAGCAGCACAGGCGCGAGCGACTGGCCAAGTGCCGTCAGCTCATACTCCACCTTCGGCGGAACTTCGGGAAACACGGTCCTCTTGACGATCCCATCCGCTTCAAGCTCGCGTAGCTGCAAGGTGATCATTCGCGGTGTGGAAGAGGGCGTGACGCGGCATAGGGCGTTGAAGCGCAACTTGCCGTGCAGCAGATGAAAGACAAGAACCGGCTTCCAGACGCCGCCGATCACGGAGAGCGTCGCTTCGACTGCGCAGCCGGTACGACCGGCCTTGCGCTGCCTTGATCGGCGGGTAGTACTATCATGCATGATACTACATGTCCTGTTTGTACGTACTGCCTGTTTCCATAGTAGACTGCTATTCTCCGATCCGAAAGGGCATGTTCCGTGAACGGTCATGGCTGCCTGCGGCCTGAGGTGACTCGCTATGGACAACATTGAATATGTAGGCCTTGTGGCCAGCAGCCTGGCAACACTCGCGTTCCTGCCGCAGGTTGTGAAGACTTGGCTCAGCCGCAGCGCGAATGATTTCAGCCTGGCCACACTCCTTATGCTTGAGGCTGGTACTGTACTTTGGATTCTTTACGGCGTGTTGCGAGATGCTCCGGCGATCTGGCTCGGCAACGGCGTCACATTCGCGCTCGCCGGTTTCATCCTATTGATGAAAGTGAAAAGTGTTCTGCTTTCTATCGGTTTACCAGCGGAAAGATCGAAACGGTCTGGTCCGTGATCGACCAATCTGCGATCAAGACGCGGCTCTAGGGGATGGTGAAAGATGTCGACCCTGAAGACAATTCAGACCGAGGTCTTGGAAATCGCCTTTCTGGATGAAGGCCCGGCGGCGGGATGGCCGGTCATCCTGGTGCATGGCTTCCCTTATGACGTACATGCCTACGATGAGGTTGTGCCGCGTCTGGCACAGGCGGGAGCACGAGTGATCGTGCCATATCTGCGTGGATTCGGCCCCACGCGTTTTCTGTCTAAAGGTACGGTGCGCAGTGGGCAACAGGCTGCGCTTGGTCATGACCTTATCGATCTCCTTGATGGTCTCGACATTCAGAGCGCTATTCTGGCTGGCTACGATTGGGGGGGGTGGCGTCCTGCGTCGCATCCGCTCTGTGGCCGGAACGCGTGACCGGCCTCGTCTCTTATGCCGGCTATGACGTCGTCGATGTTGAACTGCTTAGACACACCTTTGCACCGGCTTTGGAGCAGGTGCAGTGGTATCAGCATTTGTTTCAGTTGGAGCGAGGACGGGAGTGCCTGACGCAGCATCGTCGCGAGTTGTGTCGCATCTTATGGGAGCAGTGGTCGCCTGGCTGGAAGTTCGACAATGCCACATTCGAGAGGACCGCTTCCTCCTTCGACAACCCCGACTTCGTCGATGTGGTGATCCACTGCTATCGCTTCTGTTTCGGGGCGGCGGCAGGAGACCGGGCTTTGGCCTCGTTCGAGGAGCGCCTCGCCAAGAAGCCTAAGATCAGTGTCCCTTCGATCACATTGGATGGCATGTGGGATCCTCTCAAGCCCGGTGGAACTGCCAACCACGCCACGATGTTCACTGCTCGTCACGAGCATCGCGTTGTGGACTGCGGTCACAATCTGCCCTGGGAAGCGCCCCAGGATTTCGCAAATGCGGTTCTGACCATTCGAGGGTGGGCGGGTTAGGCGCCGCAGGGGCTTGGCTAGTGCAACGCTGCAACAAGCTCGGTCCACGATGTCGCTTCAACCCACAACTGTCGTCTCATAGTACAACATTATCGAGCGCTCTCGGCCCATTGGGCTTCCGCTGCCTTATTCTGATTGCCCGAAAGCAGACTCTTCGACATCCCGCGATGGGTCAGATAGCGACACGCCTACGGTGATTTCAATGTCCGCTAACGTGAAGAGTTTCGGGTGCCGGCAGGCGTACGAAAGTCTTCACGTCAGCGGACTGGCGTCTTCTGGTATAGTACGGTGAATAGCCGACGTGAGTTTTCGTTCGCAACCGATCGTGTTCAGAGGTGGGTCATAATTCGCAGGCCTCTTAGCATGTTCAACATGTCGTTCGATCTTCACCATCGTTCTGCGCCCGGCAGCAGCGTGCAAAACAACATATTCGAAACCCACGCGACCATTTCAAAATGCGGAGGCTTTGAGATACCCGCCCGAAAGACGCAGTCTCACGGGCACACGAGGAGGTAGACCATGCGATCGATCGTCGTGGCCGGCGCTATCGCCCTATGCGCTTTGACGGGGAGTGCGGCGAACGCCGCAGACCGGTCGGCTCAGTGCGAACTCGTAGTCAAGGGCAAGACCTATATCAACGGCCGCTGCAATGTCGAGGATATGGGAGAGGGATCCTTTGCCCTAGGCGTTCTTCGGGATGACCAGCCGATCCCCCGCAAAGGCTTTTATTTCGCCTATGTCGATGTGAATGGAGACACGGCGGAGGCCAAGTGGAATGAGGATCGCAAGGAAATGCACGCCAACGCGTCGCTGGGAACGCTCATGCGCAAGGGTGCCTGCTGGGTGAACGATATCGCGAAGATTTGCGTGCGGTGACGTGCCCGGCGACCAGGATAGTGTCAACGGCGGCCATGGGCGTATTGCAACTTTTCGCCTCGTCGATTGGATGACGCCTCCGCTCCCAACGGAGCCGGAAGCCGACTATCTGGTTTCGGCCCTCACTCGCGACAAGCTGCCCTTCAGCTCCCACCCCCCGTCTCTGTCGTTCCAAGGTCACCGACGGCTTCCCCAAAGCCGTCGTATATGGGAGGCTACAATTCGATGCGTTGATACTCAGGCAGCCGGCCGCTGCCTTCAGTCTTGCCGCATCCTCGGTCCAGGCCTTGGGCAGATAAAAAGCTCGATCGATGAAGGCATGCCCATGGCGCGAGGCATAGGTGGCGAAGACGCCGGTGCCGCAACCTTCGGAAACAAAATAAGATAGATACCTATAACATCAACTGAATACCCGATTCCGCTGACAAATATAATTGCTAGTATTTCGGCAACAAGTTTTATCCTGAATTTGCGCCGATCGACAATTTTTGCACCTGCGGCGGATTTAATGGATATTGGCGTCATCGGTCCCCCTTGGCAGATCTCGGGTGTCGGTTGCCTGGCTGCCCGAAATCCGCCAGGGACGTTCGGATGTGTCGCGAATCCCCGTCACGCCGCCACCCTCGTCCCCCGTGCTTGAGGAAGGACCGGAGAAACGGAGAGCTCGTCGCGGCGATCGGTCCAGGTCGAGGGCCACGCCAACTCAGTCCCGACGAATCCCGAGTTTCCCAGGTTGCCCCCGGCGCGTCTGATAAGACGAAGCCGGCCGATCTGGAGAGCGCCGGCCGGCCGCGTGCATCGAGAGGCGCGCGTCGCTTACGGACGAGCGCGAATGATCGTCTTCCCGCTGATCCGCTCGGTCTGGTTGAAAGCGGCGACGGCATCGTCGAGGGCAGCCACGTTGCCGATGTTTGTCCGCACTCGTCCGTCACGCGCCCGCCGGACAATCTCACTCAGTTGGGCGCGATCGGGCACGACGATGAAGTCGATCGTCCGGCCGTCAGCGGGCCGTGCTTTGGTCGGGCCGGTGATGGTCACCAGCGTTCCTCCGGCTTGAATCAGGCGCGCGGACCGTTTCGCGATGTCGCCGCCGAGGACATCGAACACCAGATCGACTCCGCCGACATCTTCCAGAGTGTCGTTGTCGAGGTCCACAAACTCCTGCGCGCCGAAGTCGAGCGCCGTCTGACGGCGGGCAGCGCGCCCGGTGCCGATGACGTACGCCCCGGCCTCGCGTGCGAGCTGGGTTGCCATCGAACCGACTATGCCGGCCGCACCGTGCACAAGGACGCTCTGCCCCGCCTGAAGGCGGCCGTGCTCGAACAGCCCCTGCCACGCGGTCAGGCCCGACATCACGAGGGCCGCGCCGACCGTGAAGTCAACGTCCCCCGGCAGCGGCGCAAGGTTTCGTGCCTCCACGGCCACATACTCCGCCAGCGTCCCGTCGCGAGTCCAGTCCGTGAGGCCGAACACCCGCTGTCCCACCGACAGCCCCGTCGTTCCATAGCTGAGGGCGGTGACCACTCCGGCCAGTTCGTGGCCGGGGATCGAAGGCGTCCGGTCACGGCCGAGGCGATCGATCCAGCTCGAAGGCCACGCCAGTTCATCCCCAGTGAATCCCGACGCATGAACCTGGACAACGACATCGCCGTAATTCGCGCCCGAGAGGCTGGCGAGCGCCGCCCCTTGCGGCTCGGGGCGCTCTACCAGCTTCATCCCGGCCGTTCCCGCCGCCTGGTCCGTTACCACGATTGCCATCATGGAAATTATCTCCTGTAAGGGCGGCCCGGGTGAGCGAGCCATTTGTTCACTCACGACTTCTGAACGTTGAGCCATGGGCCTTGTACAGATGCCAAGAGAAGGGAAAGCGATGCAGCCAGCAGAACAAAGTGTTTAAGAAGGAACTGGCCCGGCGCTGCCGAGATCGCCGGAAATCCGCCCGCCGTCGCTTCTGCTACGCCAGGGGTGCTCACGAAGAAGGTGAGTGTAATAAGATAAGTCGCAGCGCACATCGTCGCTCCCAATGCTGAAAAAATGGGCTGAACGGCCCCGAGGATCTTGAGCCGGATCGCGCTCAATTGCTCCACTTGCAACGAGAGCGTCATAGCGCTCGGTGATGGTGGCGGTGCCTGATGGAACGGACGGGCTTACGATCTGGGGCATCGCCATCTGCCTCAGAAGAAGAATGGATGAACGGCGAGTTCAAGGCCAAGAATGGCGATTAAGGTCAGGAACCAGCGCCGAAACGTTGCGGCGCTTATGCGCTCACGGACCGTTGTTCCGACCCTCATGCCCAGCAACGCGGGAATGATTGCGAGTGCGGACAAGGTAATACTTCCAAGATGGAAAGCTCCGCCACGAGCCAAGCCCGCCGCAAGCGCAATTGTTGAGACCGTGAACGACAGTCCCAGTGCCTGGATAAGATCGTCTTTGGAAAGGCCGAGTGCCTGAAGATAGGGAACGGCGGGAAGCGTGAAAATCCCGGTTCCTCCGTTGATCACCCCGGTTGTCAACCCAATGACAGGCGACAGTAGATGCTCGAAGCGGGCAGGAACCGACAATGGCTTCGCAAACAGGCCGTGCACCGCGTAGAGAATCAAAGCGGAGCCCAATCCAACACTTGCGTATTCCGTATTGGCGCTCGTCAGAAGCCACGAGCCGGCGAGTGTGCCAATCACGATGCCGAGCATCATCAGCCAAAGCCTTTTCATCAGGGCCAGGAAATTCGGCCCCGTGAATAGTTGCCAAAAATTGGTGACAAAGGATGGAATGATCAGCAGCGATGCTGCGCTGACCGGTGACATGATGGCACTGAGGACACCCACAGCGACGGTCGGCAGGCCCATCCCGGACACGCCCTTGACGAACCCGGCGACGAAAAACGTTAGCGCGATAATTAGAACATGCGACGAAAGATAATCACTCATTCTGATTCACTCGGACTGGGCCGTATTGCATTTGAAGACTTCGTGCGCGCCGATGGCATCCGCGCGCATAACGCGTGGCAGATCGGCGAGCAAACGTGGCTCGCATCAAGGCGCTACCTCGCCAATCTCTTGTGCTACCGTCGAAATTCGGCGAATATGGTGTCGCATTTAGTAATGTACGCTCGCCCGCCAAACGTCACAATTGGCCATTTCCGATGGGTGGTTTCGGCAGAGGCGAAGGAAAAGAATTGCGCTTCGATTTGACAGATATGCGGTTGTTCCTGACCGTGGTGGAGCAAGGCAGCCTCACCAAGGGCGCCGAGACCATGAACCTGGCTCTCGCTTCCGTGAGCGAACGCATTTCCGGAATGGAATCTTCGCTTGGCGCGCAGCTCCTGGAACGAAATAGGCGGGGCGTTACTACGACTGCGGCCGGTGATGCCCTGGTTCGCCATGCCCGTTTGATCCTAGACCAAGTGGAGCATATGCGTGGAGAACTGCGCACCTACGGCACTGGCCTAAAGGGCCGCATCAGGCTGTTGTCTAACACGGCTGGGCTGGCTGCTTTTCTACCGTATCAGCTCGGCCGATTCTTGGTCGCTTATCCCGATCTTTCCATTGATCTCAATGAACGGCCAAGCACCGAGATTGCCGTGGCCATCGCGGAAGGTCGTGCTGATTTAGGAGTTGTAGCCAACATCGCTGATTTGGCGGCGCTGCAGACTCACGTTATTGCGCATGATCAGCTCGTCGTCGTCGTGAGCGCAACACATCGCATCAGCGATCAACGATCGATAGCTTTTGCGGAGGTCGTGGGTGAGCCGTTCGTCGGCCTGTCCGACGCTGCGCTGGAAGCTCATTTGGGAGAACGTGCTGCTCGCCTGGGTCGCCAGATTTACTATCGCATTCAACTCAGACGGATTGAGAGCGTAGCGATGTTGGTCGAGTCCGGTGTTGGGATCGCGATTTTATCGCAGGCTTCCACTAAAGATTTGGGGCATCTCGGCTTGGCGATTGTACCGCTGCAAGACTCCTGGGCGCTTAGGCAGCTTCATCTTTGTGCGCGCGATTTCTCAGCGCTCACACCGCACGCCGGCTTGCTCGCGCAACAGCTTATGGAGCCGAAGGTCGCTATCCCTTAAGCGCTGTGGACGAGGTGTTGGCCGAGGCTGGCGACAAGACCCATGCGGTTTGGACGATGAAGCTTGGACAAGCGGAGTGAGCTTATTTTGGTTACAGCACATCCAGTCGGGTCTCGAGACCTTGGACGGGTAGATGCCCTGCCATCAACTTTCAATTCTACCGTCGCGGCCGCTCCGGACGCAAGCGTGCCCGCCCGCCTAAGCCTGCCAAGCGTTTTCGTGAGCTAGGCGCGATCGTCCAAGCCTAAACGGCTCATACGGAAACGCAATGAATGTCAGCTTCCGGGAAATGCCCTCGCCCCTTCAAGCGCCGACCTGAAGGCGCTTTGCCACCGATGCTCGTTGACGAGGTGAAGGGCAACTTTCCCGGCGTAGTTGCCCGAAACCTGCCAGTCCATTTTCCACTCCAAGTCGGATTCCGCGGTCGGAGAACCCTAAAGCGCGAAGCGGTCACCCGCCGTGGACAGATGACCGCTCGAGTGTCAGATTTCGGTTCGCTCTGCCAGGAGCAAAGCATCCTTGATATCGACACTGAGATAGCGCCCTGTGTTCTCGATCTTGGTGTGCCCAAGAAGGATCTGTATGGCGCGCAGGGTACTGGTGGCTTGTAGATCATGGCAGCTTTCGTTCTGCGCAGGCAATGCGTGCCATAGTCCAAAGGGCGAAGACCAATTGCGGTGACCCATTCGTCAACCAGACGGGCATATCGTCACGTGCTCATGTGGTGCTCATGACCCACCCGGCTCGGAAAGGCATAATCCTCGACGGTGCCACTACGCCTCTCCAGCCACACCAGAAGGCTGGCACGCACATCACTGGTCAGTTCGAATTGGTCAGGCCGCCCTGTCTTCTGTTGAACGACCGTCGCCCGCGTCCGTATATCCGGTCCCGTTACTAAGTCCCCCGTTTTGATCTTGACCAGATCGCAGTCCCGCAACTTGCTGTCGATCGCGAGATCAAAAAGAGCGCGGTCTTGGACCCGGCCTTCCCGATCCAGGAAAAAGCGGATTGCCCAGATTTGCTTTTGCGTCAAAGGACGTTTTGTCCCTACGGTCATTCCCGCATTCCACGCAGCACGGCCTGGCGCCGCGGCATCATATCGAGAGTAACCCATCTCAGTTCTCCTTGGCCCTGATTGACCGCCAGAGAAACGAATGGGGCCGGAAGCTCTACGTCAGCTTTGGCGGTGTCGAGTGAAGAAACTGCCATTCAACTCACGACAAATTGCAGACCTTTCGGCCGGTGATCTCTGCAGCGCTCAACAATCCTCAAATGCCTACGCGTGCTTCCTTCCGATCGGATTGGAGCCCGGCGAACGCCGGAAAGTCAGACAGGAGCGCGGTATTTGACCAGCGGCAGCGCAAGTCTTTGTGCCAAGATTTGGCCAATTTGCACACGCGCGGCAGGACATTGGCCTCCTCTGCCGAACGAATCGCATGTTCGAGGTACGTGACGATCCTGCTGCGTTTCGTGGCGCGCCCCCACGTGCCGTCTTCGGCCAGAGCGCCCTCGAGCAGCCAGGCGAGATTGCCAAGGAGCCATGCGGCATCGATGATCGCACTCTCGCGGCGGAATTCCTCATCATCCGCAGCCTCCGGTACACGATCGGCAATTGCAGCTCGGTACACCTGATCGATGCGGCGCCCTACGTCGGCCGGGACAGTCCCGGCGCACCAGCAGGTGGGGAAGCCCATGCGCCAGTAGGCGGCGTCGAACAGTGCGTGGCTTGGCCGCGCGAACTCGAAGTCGATCAGGACCGCCCGCCCGTCCGCGGCAAGCAGGACATTGTCCGGGCACGGGTCGCCATGCGCCAACACCTGCCAGCATCCGGGCTGCCTTAGATGTTGCCAAATAAGATTTGCCTCGTCTTCGGGGAATTCGCCTCCGAGCAGCTCGTGCGGCACCCGGGCCACGTCTTCGATCCAGAGATGGGCAGGAGGTGGAATCGCGGCGGAGGGGAAGCCTTCACGCAGAATGGCGGAATGAACGTCGCGACAGCCAATCGTGGCACGATGCAGTGCAGCCAGAGCTTCGGCGTAGGCAATGAGCGCCTGCTCCGCCTCGTGAGCCGTGCCATGAAGCAACGGCGCGACTAGCGATGGGAGGCCGTCGCCCACGTCGTCGTAAACAAGGACGCCCTGCTTGAGATCGTGCGCGAGGAGGTTAGGGGTGAATGGGTGTCCGGACGCATGGCGCATCAAGTAGCTTGTGGCAGCCCATTCCTTTACGAAGCCGGATGCCTCGTAAGCGTTCACGGCACCCGCATCGTAGTCCGCCGCCCGCGTCGCCTTGATGATGATCGATCTTGGCTTCGTTTCGCCTCGCACAGCCCGAGCACGCAGGATGAGGTTGCGGCGCTGATCTTTCCCGAGACTGAGCACCGAATCGATCCGGACCGCCTCAGCTGCTGCATGCGACAGTGCGGCCGCCGCAACGGCGACGGCATCGTCAAGAGTGAAAGGCCGGAAATCCGTCATTTCTAGCACCTGTCGAGCGACATCTGATCACGCTCACGCCCCTGGTAGCAATGAGCGCGCTTGACCCTTCTCAGACGTTGGGAACGTCCAGTTGTCGGAGGGCCGGCAACTGACCTGAGAGGGGCCGCCAGCGTCCGGCTCGGGGCCGAAACCGGAATGACCGCTCTCGGCTAGATGTTATGAAAAGTGAGCGTCGGCTCGTTCCGAGGCCCCAAATCATAACTTCGCGTCAATTTGTGTGGTGACTTGTCGATCAGTTGCCACCAACTAAACCGCGCGCTCCAGATACGAGTGCAAGCATTCCGCTACGCAGAACTTCGATATCAGCCGTGAGAACCAACTCATCGAAGCCCGCGGCAACGAGTGCGTGGACCTGGGATAGGCTCACCGCATGCATGACCACGGGCAAATCATTGGAATGTCCTGCAACCAATATCTTCTCGATGGCCGTAATAAAAGCAGCAGCGGATTGATCCCGTCCTACACCGAGACCGAGCGCCAAATCGGTCGGACCAACATGAAGCCCCGCAATTCCTGGAATTGATGCAATCTCGTCAATCGCTTCAATGCCCCGCCGGGTCTCGATCATTGGGAAGATCGCGGGCTTTAAGTCGTTGAGGTCCTTTGGCTCCGTACGCAGACCATAGCGCTGGCCACCATAACTACGACGACCGTTCGGCTGATATCGAGCGCGGCTTACCGCGGCCGCCACGATCTCCGGCTCCGATGCCATCGCCAGGACGATCCCGGACGCGCCTTGATCCAGGACGCGCGGAATAAGCGGCAACTCCTCGTCGGCTACCCGAACGATCACGGGCTGACCCATGAGATCGATGAGTTGGATGCCCCTGAAGGCAGTCCCGAGATCCCAACTTCCATGCTGAAGATCGAAGCCAACCCAATCGAATCCCGCGCGCCCCATTATCTCGACGACGAGTGGCTCAGGCATCGATAGCCAGCCCGCCAACCGAACCGATTTGGCTGGCGAAGACTCAGCTGATATTTGATTCATGCAGCCCCCTACAATCAAGCCGGCAAGCGCGCGGGTGTCAGCGCCACTCACGTTGAAGGACGTCGCCAAACAGCAGATTGCGCAGAATTTTTATCCGCCAATCGATTGGGGCAGAATTTCAGATCGATCGTTGGACGTCAAGACGGTGTATGGCTGTTACTTCTTGATTACGTTCGCGCGGACCGCTATTCGCGAACTCGCAACATCTAGTTGCATGAACGCAGCAGGTCCGTGGGCGGCCATAGCATGTAGTCGGAATGTCGCCGGCGTACGAACAAGAAAGCGCGGTATGGCACGGCGGGATCACGGTTCGACTCGAGCTGTTAAGTTGAAGGACGTAGCGCTGCGCGCAGGCGTCGATGCCTCAACTGTTTCAAGAGTGCTTCGAGGCGACGAGCGCAAGCCCGCAAAGGCCCAGACGCGGGACCTTATCCTTCAAGCCGCCACTGAGATGGGCTATCGACCTAACAACGTCGCGCGCAGTCTGCGCACGCGACAGACCCGGACCCTCGGCCTGGTAATTCCTGACGCAGGCAACCCGGGCTTTGCGGAGATTTTCAGAGGCGTTCAAGTTGCAAGCCAAAAGGCAGGTTGGCACGTGATCGTAGCTGAGGCCCGCTCGGACACTAAAAAGGACGCTGGTTGGGACCGCTTGCTGCTCGAGGGGCTTGTGGATGGAATGTTGGTGCTGGTGGCGAGCATTCAAGATCCCGTCGTAAAGCGCATCGCGCAGCGGGGATATCCGCTTGTCCTGGTCAATAGGCGTTCTGACGGAGTAGCTGGCTCCGTGGTGGTCAACGATGCCCGTGGATCCGAGGTTGCCGTCGATCACTTCTTTGCTTTAGGTCATCGAAAGATAGCCCATATCGCCGGTCCATCACATCTCGACACCGGGGTGCGCCGCCTTGCAGGCTTTAGAAATGCCATGGCGAAGCATGGGCTGCCCCTTCCGCCGGAATGGATCTCGGAGACTGACTATACGGAAGCTGGCGGCATGAAGGCGGCGAGGGACCTGCTCTTGGCTTCGCAGGGCAATTTGCCGACGGCGGTCTATGTTGCCAGTTTGATGTCCGGCTTAGGTGCTCTGTGTGTTTTCCGTGAGGCCGGTCTTCGGATACCCCACGATGTGTCCCTGATCGTAAGTGACGAGCTGCCCCTTGCCGCGCACTCCGCGCCGCCCCTTTCAACGATAGCCATGCCGGTCACCCGAATGGGCGAGGTAGCGACGAATATGCTTCTGGCGGCGGTCGCCGGCGAAGCGGTATCAGATATCGTGCTCGACGACGAACCGAGACTGGTTCTGCGGGCCTCGACGGCGCCCCCGCCCCAATCACCCCTTGAACGGAGTTGAGGGAACACCCTTCACACCGACATCGATGGCAAACAGAGCTCCTGCCAGAGGATCCTTCAGTTTGCGCAATCGTGCGCTCGTAACATAAAGAATATCGAGTGCGGGCCCTCCAAATTCGCAGCAAGTGGGGATACTGGTTGCAAGCATGATCGTGCGCATCAACTGCCCATCGGGATCGAAGCGCATGAGCTTTCCCGATTCCGGCATCGTCGACCAATAGCAACCCTCGCTGTCAACCGTTGCTCCGTCCGCGCAGCCGCCCGAATCGCGAAAGTCGATGAATATGCGCCTGTGTTCGATATCACCGGTAACGGGATCCAAGTCCCAGGCCCAGACAAAGCCACCCTGACTATCGGCGAAATACAGGGTCTTGCCGTCGGGACTGAACGCAAGCCCATTGGAGGATCCAATACCCTCTACAAGTTTGCGACAGGAAAGATCCTTATCCAGGCGATAGAGAGCACCGACAAACTCAGTCGCACGCGGCGGGTCTTCAAAGACTGTGCCGCACCAGAAGCGTCCCTGCCTGTCCGTCCTGCCATCATTGAACCTTGTAAGCGGATGACGCGACTGCGGCAGGACTATCGGACTGAAAGTCCTGGTGACCGGATCGAAGCCGTAAAATCCATCCATGAGGGCGACAATCAGGCCTCCACTAGCCCGGACGGCCAAGCTTCCTATGTAGGACGGTGTTGGGAAGGCGACCTCGGCTTTTTTCGCCGGGTCGAGCCGATGAATTAGCCGTCCCCAGATGTCCACCCACCACAATACCTGATCGACCGGATCCCAATAGGCACCCTCGCCGAGTTCAGCGCGTATCTCGGAAACGATGTGTGTGTCGGTCATGTTCGCCGCGCTTGTCTCAGAGCGCATAATCGCCAGTTAAAGCGCGCTACGATCTGGCAAAATCACTGAAATTATAAAGATGCATTGCTACAAAATGTGAGAATGAAGCCGCGTTTGCGTGCGAACGCGCATTGCTCGAGTATCACAACCAAATCGAGCCGGTCAGCCGTCCGTCACCTCCTGGCTCAGCCGCGCAGACAATTCGCCCAGTTCGCGTTGGAGGGCCTCAAAATCCTCGCCACCCCCCATGTGCTTGTTGAGGCTGGCCTCATCAACCTCGTCACGGCTGAAAATTCCCGCCGTGCGGCCGCGGTTTAGGATGACAAAGCGATCTCCGATCGACAGGGCGTGGTTCACATTGTGAGTAATGAAAACCACGCCGAGTCCACGGGCGCGAGCCCTGATGATGTGACGCAAGACGATGGCGGCCTCATTGACCCCCAAAGCCGAGGTTGGTTCGTCAAGGATGAGTAGACGGGCACCTCGATACTCCGCGCGGGCGATCGCTAGGGATTGTCGCTCGCCGCCCGACATCGTTCCCACCTGCTGGGTTACGTGGTTCACGGTGATGCCGATCTTGGCCAACTCTGCTCGTGCGATTTCGCCAGCCTTCGCCTCATCGAAGAAGCGCAGCGGCCCTATGCGCTTGACGGGTTCCATCCCCAGCATGAAATTTCGCGCGATGCTCATTTGCGGCAGAACCGCCAGATCCTGGTAGACCGTTGCAATCCCACGGGCAAACGCATCTCGGGGTGAATGGAAAGTGGTAGGAATCCCGTCGATCTCAATCGTGCCTTCGTCCGGGCGCTGCAGACCCGAGAGGATCTTGATGAGCGTTGACTTGCCGGCACCATTGTCGCCAAGCAGGCACAATACCTCCCCGGCCCGGACATCAAACGTAATGTCGCGAAGCGCGACCACCGTACCGAAATACTTCGATATTGCTTTGGCACCGATTAGCGCTGATTGGGAACTATCCATGCCATCAGCTCTTTTGAGCGTTGCGTCGGGCGTAGTGATTTATGAGCACGGCGGCGAGCAGCATCACGCCAAGCACCGATTGGTACCAGTCATAATCAACTCCGGCGAAGAACAGGCCCTGTCGCACGACGCCAAGTGTCAGGGCGCCAATGGCCGTACCGATCACCGACCCCCTTCCGCCGTTGAGAGCGGTGCCCCCAATCACAGCGGTTATCGCGGCCTCGAATTCCTTGCCCTGACCGCGAAAGGAGTCCGCCGAGCCCAGGCTTAGCACCTGAATCGTCGCCAGCAGGACGCCGGAGGCGGCGACGGCCATGAACAGGACGATCTTGACGTGCGCGACGGGGACGCCGGAGGCACGGGCTGCACCAGGTGAGCCACCCACTGCGAAAATCCAGTTTCCGAACACGGTTTTGGTCAAGACGACGGAAGCGAGGGCGACTACGATGAGCCACCAGGCAAAGCCCTTATCTATGCTTCCGAACAAATTACCGGCAAAGAGATATTGTAGAGGGTCTCCTCCAATGGCTTTCTTGACTCCTCCAATGTAGGGCTGCTGGGCGATCGTACGGGAAAAGCCGATGGTAGCACCTCTCAGAAGGAATAATCCCGCCAGCGTTATGATAAAGGAGGGAACACCGACTCTCACGACGAGCATGCCGACACCAAGCCCGTAGACGAGCGCGAAGGCCAAGGCCACGGCGATGGCTAGCCAAAGAGGCCATCCGCCCTGCGTCGTACCAAGGGCGATGATCATGCCCGAAAAGCCTACCATCGAGCCAATGGACAAGTCGAACTCGCCTGCAATCAATAGAAGGGTCACCGATGTGCTGATGATCCCGACCTCGGCTGCAATGCCCAGATAGCTCGACGTGCCACGTTCAGTAAGAAACCCGCTGTCGCGGCCAAGTATCGCGAAGAACACCCAGACGATCAGCAGGCCAATCGCCGCGCCAACCTCAGGCCGCTCGACAATGCGGCTCGTCAGCGATACACGCCTGAGGCGAGTTCCGTTCGAAACGACGGTCATGATCGTCTCCCGCAGCTTGTCGCGAGCAGGACAGGCCTTCCTCGCGACTGATGGTGCGCGAAATTGAAGCCTCAATAAATACCCTTGGCGACGAGCGCGCTGATGGCGTCGACATTGTCCTTGGTGACGAAGAAGCCGCCGTTGTTGACGACTGCCGCCGGGCCACCGGGCAAGACGCCGTAGCGAATATAGGAGAACAGGAATTCTACAGGCAGGTAACCCTGGTTGAAGGGAACTTGAGACGTTGTAAATGCGATCTTTCCTTCCTTGATCATTGGCAAGGTGTCGACGCCCGGATCGAAGTAGGAGACGATGACTTTGCCCTGCAGCTTAAGATCGGTGAGCGTCTGGTCGATCACCGCTGGGCTCGGTCCGCCGCCCCATTCACCACCGATACCGTCAATGGTCGGGTCTTTGAGAAAGGCGGCTTCTATCGCGCCCTTCGTTACCGAAGGATCAGCAAGGCTGGTCGGGACGACCCGGACTTTTCCGCCGGCCTTCTCGATCGCCGCTGTAATTCCTTTGCAGCGGTCCTCAAGGAAAGCGTTTCCGACCTCATGTATAAGGCACAGAACATTCTTGGCGCCAAGTTGAGCCAATCGTTGCCCGGCGCCCATGCCGGCCGCGACCCCGTCTTCAGCGACGTGCACGAGCGACCCAGCTTCCTTAAAGCAGCTCGCCCCAGCATTGAATGACATTACGGGGATGCCCGCGGCACGCGCGTCCTGGACCATCGGCTTGAGGGCATCGCAGTCGGCTAGCGATACAAACAGGCCGTCCGGTTTCTTGGCGATCGCGGCCTCGATCAGTTGTCCCTCCGCAACAACATCGAACTTCTCGGGACCAACGAACTCGACTTTGACACCCAGATCCTTGCCGGCCTGCTCGACGCCCTTCTTCACGACTGAGGAAAAGCTGTTCGATACGTCGGCATGGAACACGCCTATGATATAGAGTGGCTTGTCTTGAGCGAGCGCCGGCGTCACCAGGACGGTGGCCATGAGAGCCATCAAGGCAGACCTTACCAATTTGATCCTGAACATCACTTGCTTTCCTCCCAGAAAAGGCCATCCGGTTTTGCTCCATTGCTTACCGGTTAGGCCGAGCTGCCATGAATACGCTTTGTCGAGCTCTCGCGACTGGCATGCTCGCCTCGAGTCATTCAAACCCGCGGTGCCAATCGATTGGGGCAACAAGCCTGAATAATCCTTCTGTTGGGACCAACGAACCTCAAGACTCAGAAAGACAAGTCGGTACGTTCACGCGGTGAATGGCCGCCAGTTCCAAAAGGCGCGTCCATGTTGGCTGATCTACCATGATCGCGTTCCTGACGTTGTCGCCGGCCTGCCTGAGCTCCCTGTCTCCAGGCATCTCCACAGGCTTTGCCGGGTCAATCGGCCGGGCGGAACGAACATAGGCGGCCATGCCACTGGCGAGAGCCGCAAAGTCGCCGCCTGTTGACAGCGCGATGAGCGCCAGGTTGGAGCCGGTCCTTGCCCGATCGTCTGCCCGGTCGCCGGAGAGCAATCCAGCCAGCACCTCGACCAGAATTCCCAGTGCTGTTCCCCGGTAGCCAAATAAGCCCCCTAAGGGCTGAATGCTTCCCCGCGGATCCTCATAGAGAACGGCAGGGTCCGTCGTCGGAGAGCCGTCAGCACGCCGAAGAGCGCCTTCGGGCGCAGGTACGCCTCTGTGATGCAGGCTGCGGACGACACCCTCTGGGACCGCGCTGGTGGAAAAATCAGCGACGATGGCAGGTCCACCGTTGACCGGAAAGGCGTAGGCAATCGGATTGGTCGCCAGCCGCCCCTCCACAGCGCCGAAGGGAGCGACCCAATGTCCGGACGGAGGACCCCCGCATACCGCGATGCCAACCATGCCGCTCTCGGCTATGGCGGCAGGGTAGGCGCCGATGCGCCCTGTATGCCCCATATGGCGTCCGACCACGAACGCCACGCCGGTCTCGCGCGCGATGGAAACTGCTTCCCGCACCATGGCAAGCCCTACGACTTGCCCCAGCCCATTGTGACCATCGCATTCCGAGCGGCCCGCGGCGATGCGATCGAAGCGCGGCACGGCAGCAGGATCGATCGCGCCCGAGGCGATGTCGACGAGATATTGCGGAATTCGCAAGACCCCGTGCGAACGAAGTCCCATCTGGTCCGCCTCTACCAGATGAGCCATGACAATTTGCGCGGACTTCGACGTGGCTCCCGCCGAAATCAGCAGGCTTGTACCGAATAAGGTCATCGCATCCGCGTCGACATGAACGACGTCGAGCTCGCCAGGCCCGGGCCTGTGCTGCGAGGATGCTTTCACGAAACTCTCTCCGCTTTGGGCGAGGCTCGATTGCGCCGACCGAGCAGGGCTCTCGCCCCAGGCGACAAGCGCGTTTCGTCCCAGCCATGTTCGGCCGGGCAAATCGCGATCGACACGGAGCGGCACCAAGGCAGGTTCTTGACCGTAGTTTCTATTTTCTCTTCGAATACGCCCAGAAACAGGCAGTCGGGAAAAGTCGGCAACAAAGTCACACTGACGTGCCCGGCCTCGACATTGACCGTCTCCACAATTCCCATGTCCACGAGGCCGATCGGCTTTCCCATGCTAACGCTGCACGGGTCGAGTACATCATTCAGGGCCTCCAGCACCGCTGCCCGGCGCGCAACCGATCTGGGCGTCACTGTCGCACCTCCAAGGCCAGCGGGTCGGGCGTTGGCGGCGTCTTCAACAGTGACCACGGGGCGGCAAGCCCTCCTTCGCGAGCCGAACTCACGCCATCGTTCGCATTCATTCTTTGAAGGGCGGCAATATCTATTCCATGCAAGGCTGCATAGTTGCGCCCCAGAATGTCTGCCTTGATCTCGTCGGTAAGGGCCGGATAGCCATCGCCCTCGATCATGTCGATCGGCATCTCCAAACTGGCGAATGCCTCTAGAACAGGACGAGGATGCGGAGACGAGGCGCCGCTTGACCAGAACAACTTCTTCTGGGCGCCCATCATCAGGAATTGGCCAAGGATGCCTGCGAGTTTGCGAGGGTGCCGAACTGCGAGCGCGGCGGTCGACTCCAGCCCCACAAAGACGTTTGGAAACCGCGACACCTGGAATGCGGCTTCATCGAGAAAAGCAAAGCCGGAATGAACAATCTCGAAGTTAATGTCGGGAAAGTCCATGGCTGCGTAGTCAACGTCACCATTCTTGAATGGGTCCATCTGGACCGAACCCAAGGGCATGGCCTTGTGGACGGCAACGACCTTGACGCCTCGTTCGCGGCACCGCTCCAATATTGGATAAAGCAGTTTACGGTCGTCGAAGCGAAGTACCTTCAGTTCTCCGTCGACGACATCGACCGGATAAAGCTTGAGACCGATGATGCCCCACTCCTCAATCTGCTGATCCAGCTGATCGAGTGCTCTTTGTCCCTGAAGAGGACTGATGCCGCCATAAAGGAATATTCGGCCCGGATACCTGCGCTTCAACTCCAGGCCGACCGACATCGGGGACATGTCGTGCAGAAATCCCCAGGCGGGAACGGTATGGTAGCAAGCAGCGTCGATTTCGGTCTCGCGAAACAGCAGCGACTCGAGCACGTCCGCGCTTACCGCCTGGAAATATCGAAGCGGATCCAGGCGATAGGGTTCTGGCACCATTGCGGCTTGAAAGCCATGGTTTGCCAAGAGCAACGAGCGCCCATAGCGACTAGCAACGTTGGCGGCGGTGGAATCGAAACCATGAACCACACTGTCGAACACAAACAACCCGTTGACGCTCATCGAACGGCCCCTTCGCGACTCCCCGAAAACAGAACCATTTGGTGTCGCCAATCGATTGGCGTTGCGTGGAGCTTAATCTTGTAGCGATCCGGTCGTCAACGCAGAAACCAAAAAAGTAGATGTAGCTCCCCCAAAATCTCGCGTCGGCCACATTTCAGATTTTCGGCCCTGCACCATTTGCCGTATTGTCTTGTCGCTCGACCATGCAG
>Ga0206877_10034_pt1 | contig 43992 bp, 34 predicted proteins | sample Alteio_BWOrgCont_7_FD_152623 | JGI IMG/M metagenome (GOLD analysis project Ga0206877, IMG submission 152623) | Enriched cells from forest soil in Barre Woods Harvard Forest LTER site, Petersham, Massachusetts, United States -... | ecosystem: Environmental > Terrestrial > Soil > Temperate forest >...
GTCGGTGGAGGCGCTGACCTCATGATTCCCAGCTGGGATTTCTCACCCCTTCTAGGGGGTGGGATAAGCTATACGTTTGATCCTAACAACCCCAATCCCTTTACAACTTATATTAGTTTTGGCCTGGACTGGCAGACCATGGAAGGACTGAATGCAGGAATCACCTGGTATGTGAACGTCTTGGGAAATCAGACCGGCCTCAATAGTTCCATACCAGGTGTCCATGTAGGAGTTTATTTTTAAACGTTATAAAGCTATTTAGCTCTTTTCGCAGCTTCTACTGCTTGGTTCAATTCAGACTCAGCCTGACGGAGAAGCTCCTCTGCTTTCGCTCCATGGCCATCCATATCATAATGATTTGCTGCCCGAGCGCGGCCCATCTCTTCAATAGCGTGTTTGACTTGCTCATGTACTTTATGCAGGTCTTTCCAATCGTGAACTGGATGCGCATAAGCCAAACTGAAAACAACAAGTGACGAACCCAAAATGATCGATATTTTCTTCATCCTATTTTACCCCCGAGTTATTTTGAATAAATGATTAGTTTAAATCAGTATTTCTCAACTTGAGAGGGTAATCAATACAATTTGAACGGCTTTAAACCAAAGCCAGTTAGTTCGAAGACGAGGCCACAGGGCTTTGAGAACAGGAAGTTCGAAAAGGATGTCGGCACTAAATGTGCCGTGCAGTACAGGAGTCCTGCAAACGAGTCGACTAAAGCGTACACCTCTTCAAGTACATCCTGTACTTGACTGTCCACTGGACAGACAAGCTTCTCGGACATCATGTCCTCGAAGAGTACGCTGCAGGAGCGAGCCGACCGAGAACGAAGTATTCGAATTAACTCGCTTTGGTATTACTTTGCACCTTTCAATGATTGGCTCCGGTACATACCTGCTTGATAAAATTCGACGCCGCTTCGGTTCCTGGAACACTCCAATTGATTGTCTAACCGTTTGATCGCAGCCCTATGGCCATCCTTACTTACCCGATGCCATATTTGAAACGATGCCCAGTAAATGGGATCGATGAAATCACGAGCGGTAGGCTTTTCGTTTTGATCCTTCTGATTCATGGGTGCCTCTCCCATCAATATCTCGAAAGAAGCGCTGCCACGGGGATCTAAGTAAAACTGATTCTTTTCTTCCCAATAATCTACATCAATTAAATTGACCGGAAATTTCTGAGTATTTATTATCTGCCCCCTTTCCATCTGATCAACGGTCGCTTGATATCTCGAATAGATTCTATCCCCATCCTGAGCGTGGTCATCCATCACATCGACCAAATACCGAATGACCACATTGTAATAGGGTTTTCCCGGCTTCCAACCAATGGTATTGCACAATGCAATCTCGTTTTCTTCAAAAGGTTGAAGAGCATTTCTTTTCGTATCACCGTTGAGATCGTCGGCTATTTTGCCAGCGGATTTGCCGCCGTCCAGGGCTTCCCCACCTGCCATAGCGAATCCACAGAACTGCGATAGAGCAAAATAAATACCTGCAAAGGCAAAACTAAAAACTTTCGCGCGAAGTATGTCATTTGATTTACCCATAAGGCCCCCTGAAAACCCAGCTCCGAGGGCCGGGTGAAATTAAAGTATCCCGGACACGAAGGCCCAGCTTGACTAGTGGCGGACTGGATAGCTGATTTAGTACAACATGTCAAAACTTCTCTCAAGAAATTGGCTAAGGCTGGAAGTTAGTTTTCCTTATTTTTTCAAGTAAAACTGTATTTTTTCAATTCCGTTCGTGTCGTTTTTATGAGAGGTTGCTCAACCAAAGGCAAATCATGTGATTAGTTTCATTCCAGCACCGCTAAGGGGTGCCCTACTATTTTTGTCCCTACTTTCCGTACCGTTCCAGTCGTGGGGGTACAACTCCCATGAGCATTACACGTCCTTAGCAAACTATGGGGACTACGACTATGCATTTCAAAAGGTGGGTGAGGATCTGGATAACCAGACTTTGGGCGAAATAGATGATCCTGTCCTAGGTAAGAGAGATGGCATTACCGAAAACTGTTCGCTTGTATTCAAGCATGTCTTTAATATCGATATAGATTTAGAGGTTTGCAAAAAATTCACCTTTGATAAGGCCGCGAGAAAAATTGCTAACGAACTTCAAATTCGACGCACCTCCTGCCCAAGCAGCGCCCAAGCAAACGGACCAGAAATGGTAAGCCCCAGCCGTGCCGTCGTGAATCTCATTCCTGCGGTGAAGAAAGCTTTTTTTGAATTCAATCGTCTAAATAGTCACAACCCCCAGTCTATGGAAATGATTGGGTGGGATGTTCGTTCGCAAACCCAGAAACTTCTGACCCAACTTAAATCTCCAGACGGACATTCTGGAATTTATTACTTATTTCAAAGTTATCTAGAAAACACCCCAGTCGAAGACAGGCGATTACTTACTTTGAGTATCAGCGCCAATACTCTAAAAAATCCAGAAAGCCAAAAGGCGCTTTCAGAACTCAGCGGTCTATTTGCACGCTATTTAACCAAGGTAGAGTTCTTCATCGTCTGGCAAAGAAACCGGCTCATTCGCGATGCCGAAAACGACGACATGAAAGAGTTTGATTCGATCATGAGTCAACTGGAAGGCACGAAAAAAACTGGGGAAATCAGTAATGCTTTGACCCTTTCCTTGATTCAAGGTTTTGATCTGGTAGGTAGCTTGCACGAGGCAAACGAGATCCAAACCCATTTCAAAACATCAGATGTCCATCCTTCACAGGAAAAGCTTGCCCTCATTCGTTCGAGAATGAAGTCTCAGCTCGAAAGAATTATCAATTTACCAAACAAAAATCGTGGACTTCAATTAAAGCTCCACGCCTGGGAAATGCCAGGCACGGCCTTGCCAACAAGAACCGAAAACCTTTATGAAGGCGAATTCTACACTATTCTTAAAGAATCACTTCGAAATCAGCTCAGGCAAATGACCACGCCTAGTACGGGAACCGATACCTGGCCAGTTAAATTAAGACAAATCCGAATTGGTCATATCGGCGGGCTCAATCTGGATAGTGATCTTAAGTTTTTCCAGTCGATATCCGAGGAAACTCAGACAAAATTTCTTTTTGAGGCCAATATTTTCTCAAACAAGAAAAATCACAGTGCAGATATTAAATCCCTGGTCAATACTATCGATATATTATTGACAAATAATTTTGAAGTTCTCTTAGGTACAGACGGCGTGGGAATCATGACTTCTCAGAACGCCCACTTCAACCACACATTGGAAACCTTAGACCGATATGGTCTTTCTAAACCCAATATTGAAAAGCTTCAAAAGCTTGCAAAATACTATATCAATGGAGAAAAGTATTCTCGTCACTATTACAATAGCTATGTCAACTCGACCGCAACTCAGACTACGCGAGCATGTTCATCAAGAGTCAGTAACCACGACCCCCTCCTTGACGATCGAGGGAGCCCATTTCTTGAGAGAATTTACAACTATACGTTTTGTCGAATTACTGAAGACGATAAAATCATCATTCGCGCAGCACTTCCGGCACGTGCGCCTGGAACCGAAGAACCCATATTGCCAAAGGGCTTAACAAGGGAAGAATGCGAAAACTATTGTAGTACGGCAAAGCGTTAGCTTATGGCTACTTATTTAAGTCTTCGGATCATTGAATTGTATTCTGTCTCCAACCCTTGGAAGAAATCTTTTTCACGAAATTTAAGCGGTTTATAATCCTTAAGCGAGCTTAGGTTTTTCATCTCGTTAGTAAACCGCTTAATGGGTCCAGCGATTCGATGAGAAAAAAGAAGTCCTGTCAAATATCATGCCCACCTGTAATAATGTCAATTGGGCAGGAGCCCCCTGTATTAACGGAAGCTCCTGATGGACCGGAGAATACTGGTAACTCGAGATTGAAACCCCGTTCCCAGGTGGCTTTTGACTACTAGAAGCGCCATTTAAGTTGCCAGTTAAGGCGGTGTTTGAGCTACTCTTTGAGCCAGAACTTAAATGATTGATTGAATTTGCCAGAGATCTGTAAATCATAGTATAGTGGCCGAAGTGAGTAACTGATTTGCCGCAGGCTCATAGGGAGGTGGAGGGATTAGCCAGCTCCGATGATTGCATTATTCTGATTCAATAATGTCACAGTGAGTGCTGCTGGAGGTCCACCTCCGTTGATATACACAAAGTTTGGATTGGCAACCAAAGTACTCTGTGCGGCTTCGCCTTGGGAACTATTCAAAGATGCATTTGTGACTCCGGTTGATCCAGAGGAGTTGCTACCCTGGGATTACACCGGGGTAACGGTGGTGGACAGTGGACACCCGAGAAGGGAAGCCACAGGCAGAAGTAAGGAAAATCGGAAGCTCCTTTTGCAACGACTGAAAACCATATTATTCAAATAAAGTTTAACATTGAAACAAACCTGCCTACAATTAAAATGAGAAATACCTGACAATCTTGGTGCCGTCTTAGGCCTATAAAACGCAAATCCTAAAATCTCCGATCGGTGTCGAGCACAGAGTTTGCAGCGGTGGGCGCTAGCTTTTTGTCAAATACTGCAGAGGGCCCGAAAAATTGCCGAGGCTCCTTCTGCTCAGTGATTGGGGGCAATCATGGTGAAATTCTCGCCGGCACTGCTAGGGCTTGTGCCGTTTTTAATTTTTGCTGGTTGCGGCAAGCAAGATACTTACAATGCAAACACGGTTCGGTGGAACAGTCTTGCCACTTCGGAGAAGGCGAAGCAACTGCAGCCGGCAGTGAATCATTACTGTGGAATTATGCATCTATTGCAGAGCGATGCTGACTTTAAAGTAGAACTTCAGATCGAACGGGGTGACGAAAATATACATTCTTCTCAATCACAAGACCCAACAGACACGATTCCAATTCCAATGTTGGTTGGCTTTATGCAATTTCCTGCAATTCAGAATCAGGGAAGTGCCAGCTATTTGACTTTGCCGGCCCTGATGGAAGCCACGGGTGGATACCAGGCCATCTCGTTCACTGCCGGCGATTATGACCCACTGACTGGCCACGTCTATCTTCCGTTTTCGGTACCTGGACATACGCAAGGAAACTTCGGGGAAGTGAGAGGCAATTTAAACATAAATACCAAACACCTGTCGGGTGTTTGGTATTCCAATTCTTTTGAAGAACTGGGGGCCTTTGACCTCCCTCCGTGTGCAATATGAAAAAGGTTCGGGCTTTTTCACAGAGGATTTCGATTGCGAGTTTGATTGTCGGCTTTCTTTTCAGTTTTCTGGCCAGCTTGCTTTCTGGCTGCGGCTCCAAAGATATAAGCGTTGAATCAAAGTCCGCGTACCCATTTCTTGACGATGGGAATATCAACCATTCGGGTTTTGGCGATGGCCTCCCGCAAAGATCAAATACGGCGGAGCAGATCTATTTTAAACGAGTTTTAGTCGATCACGGAAGCATCCAAAAGATGACCGCCGTAGGTTACGCTTCTCCGAGATCTAGAACGGGAGTTCCGTTTGGATTTCACGCTCAGTGGTCGGATCTCACGACCACGTCACCCGTAACTGAATATAAACCTCCGACCACTCCGGCCTTCGATATCTCAAAGTACGACGACCATACGCTGATCTATTGGGTAAGACAAATCAATGGGGAAGAGGTTCGAATGATGGATCTCACCACGAAACGTGAAATCACGCTCGCAAAATTGAGCATACCGATTGGCATAGGAAATGGAATTGTGTGCCCAGTCAAATGGGAGAATTCTCTATTCTACGGAAACTCAGTTAACGGTGTCTTTGTCATTGAACGTATCGATTTTGGACTGGAACACAAGCAAAGGAGGAGTGTATTCGTTGCGCCCCCTGCCGCCGATGAAGGGTTTATTTGTCCATTAGTCTATCCAAAAGTCACAGCGGCGGAAAGGTCAGGGCACACCTGAAACAGAAATTGAAGAAGATCTTATTTACCTTTTGCCTTGAGTTGCAGTTAATAGAAGGAGCGGCCATCGCACAGGCGTGGGCACAAGAAAGGCTACAGACCGGGGTGCAAGATAATTTCCAAGTTCCACCCCACGTCCCCGCTCAAGCAAAGGTCCAAACTACCGAACTCGCCCAAATTCCGATTGAAACGAATCCACAACAAATAACGTCAGCGTATGGCCAGCTTCTCACACTTCAAGTTCAGTCTTTTCATCCTACATCTCTTCAAGTATCCAATGGCACCTATGCATTTAATTACATAGATTCAAAGTCAAATACTCTATCGACCATTCTATTTGAAATGGGCTGGGCCCCCAAGCTTTTTGACTTCTTTGGGTCATTTTACGTAGAAGAACTACTTAATTTCGCACCTTTCCATGGCGGGACCGCAGTGGTGTCTGATCTTCCGGCCCTGAGTTATTCCACTTATTCACTATTTATTATCGGTTTAAGTACCCGTATTATGTACGCGGCCACTTGGCTCCCTTGGAAGCTCCTAATCCCTTTCCTGGACGTAGGTTATCAGTATAGCATTTTCTACCAGACAGGATCATCCGGTCTGGAATCTGCTCAGGGTGGCGTCAGCAATACAGTCGGCGCACTTGGCCTTCGCTTTTGGCTCAACCAAACAGAACCATTTAAAAACTCGCCTCCTCTTTTCCTGATCTTACGATTGAATCAAATTTTCTCTAACCCCGGAAGCGTCAACTTGGAATCGACTTCGCTTTCAGGAGGGCTAAGCCTTGGTCTTTAACTTTGTTTGGATAGCAGCTCTTTCGATTCTCTGCTTTACAAGCTGCAACCCAAATAGGGCCTCAAGATATGATTACATAGAAGGTCAGGGTGCCTCCATTTTAGCGGTACCTACACAATCACCTTCTCCGAGTCCATCACCTTCTCCGAGTCCATCACCTTCTCCGAGTCCATCACCTTCTCCGAGTCCATCACCTTCTCCGTCGAGTATTCCATCTGGACTTCCACCTCTTTTTCTACCGGATACCGCAGGCCAATACACGGGGGTATATGCGAATTCAGTAAAAATTTATCCCGTTTCTGCTGTTGTGAAGGTGACTACAGAGCATTCAATTGAACTACAGCTCCAACAGCCCACAACGGCAGATCACATGATCTTGACACTCTCGGAGGTTGAAGAGAAAAACGAGTTGCATTTATCGTCCATACAACCCAAGGATTTCCTCTTTGATTCGATCATTTTTACGCGCAGTTTCAATCACCCGGTACCACCTCAGACAAACCCCTTGGCTCCTGCGATTACGGGTGGGTTGCTTCAAGCTTTGGGCTACTGCTATATCAGTTCACAAAGTCAAACCAGCATGATTTGCTTCCAAGAAGGACAAATTGAGCTCTTTCTCACTTCAGTTCGAAGAGACCAGTTTGCCACTCTTTGTTTGAGCAAGAACGGGAAATGCAATTTCCTGACAAATGCTGAGTTAAACTCAAATGATAGAATAATCTACCACCCCGTACCTACCTTAGAAGCTCCTCAATATTATACCTTGGATCAGTTGATGCAAAGGGCGCAGACTCACAACTTTAGCAGTCTCGTTGAATTCGAAAACGCTATCCAAGCGAAACTAACTGCAGAAAATGCAAAACTGAATTTATTACTTCACCTGAATTTGAGCACACTTCTTGATTTGAGTACAAATACACCTCAAACCTTGATCGAAGCCGTTGGAAACCTAGCGCCATTCTTTCTTCCCGATCGATGGGAAGAAGCAGCAGCTCTCAATGAACAAGGGAAGGCTGAGCAAGAGGCCCTTCGAATAATGCAAGCATCGACCATGAATGTGGTCCAGGGACTTGCTTTAATCTTTCTTCGCGATCAGGCGGTGCTGGAACGTTTGCAGAGTGAACGATTCAGTACAATGGCGATTCGCGACGAAGTTTTGACTGATGAAAAAACCCCTGGAAGCATTATTCCTGTTGGAACTTCTGACGAGATCAATATTCAACTCGAGGCACTCTCTCGAAATATCAACACGCTGCAAGAATCTTTATTAGAAGAACTTCTTTCAATCAGCCAAGCCTCTGGTTTTTTGAATCCAATGGCGGTAGCGGGTTTGGCCCGAATCGCTGTACCGCCGATGTTTGGACCTATCCCAAACACTCTCTATCAACCCCCGCCAACACCGGGGTCGTCAACCACGGCATCGGCGCCCCCTCCTCTGAAATGGGCGGAAGTAGCGATTCAGCGCTCACTGCAGTTGACGCAAATCGATCATCTGATAGAAGCAGCCGAACACAGCCGTGTTTCTCGGTTCTATCAATGGCTGGACCCAACAGGTGATAACGCCGGAAGTCTTGGGTTGGGATTTCCATCCTATATTGAAATTGGAACCTCCCAAATCAGAGCTTTAGTCGATAAAAAGCTGGACGCCACTTCTCAAATTCTAAAGAAGGTGGATCAAGCTCTATTTCAGTCACAGCTAGCCTTTAGGAATTATCGCGTTGCCGTTGAATCCTCACATATCGACGAACGTAGAATTGCCAGATTACTACTTAATTTTCGCACTGGGAATTTTGGATCAGGAACGAGCTTCGTCCTTGAAGACCTTGCCGCGGCCCTTCAAGACAAAGCCCTAAACGACGTCTATCAAATTGATGGATTATACGCACAACTTACACTTTTGGCGGAACTTGAGTTTTTAACATATACGGGACCTTACGCTCCTTTCGTGGGCGTGACCCCGTAAAACAGGGTCATCTTAAATGTGGATTGTCCTATTAGCCCTTCGCAGGCCCTATACCGTTGCCGTCAGTGTTATTCTATTATTTATTGTAGGGTTACTCTCCCTACAAGGAATGTTAGTCGATATTTTTCCGGTAATTGATATTCCTGTCGTAGGAGTGATTTGGAACTATCCTGGACTTTCCGCGATCGATATGGAACGTCGAGTGGTTTTCTTAACCGAACGCGCATTCTCCACCTCCGTCAACGGAATCACAAATATCGAATCAACTTCGATCCCTGGAATTGGCTTGCTTCGCATTTATTTCGAACAAGGGACAGATATCGGAGAAGCCATTTCCGAGATTACTGCATCTTCTGCAACTATTCTTAGAACTATGCCGCCAGGCATCACCGCCCCCTTAGTTACGAAACTCAACGCATCAAATGTACCAGTAATACAATTGACCTTGTATAGTTCTACCCTCCCAGAGGACAGGATTTTTGACTATGGCTTAAACTTCCTCATTATGAAGCTTTTTACGATTCCTGGCCTCTCAACACCTGCTCCGTATGGTGGCATGAGTAGGGAGATTAATATTGATTTGAATCCGGAAATACTTCAAGCGAAAGGACTTTCTCCCCAGAATATAGTCGATGCGCTTAATAATTCAAATCTAATACTGCCGGCCGGAACAGCCCGCATTGGAAACATCGAATACAATATAACCCTTAACTCGAGCCCAACCGTCGTATCGGAATTTAAGAAGATCCCAATCGAAGTCATTCAAGGTGCACCCGTAACATTGGGGGCGGTATCAAAGATCTCGGACTCCTCTGCCGACCAAACAAATATTGTCAGAGTCAATGGGCAACGCGCGGTTTATCTTAACATTTTAAAAAAGGCGAGTGCCTCGACTTTAGATGTGGTTCAATCCGTCAAAAATATTCTGCCAGAACTTCAAGCCCTTGCTCCTCCCGGCTTAAAAATGCGTCTCGATTTCGACCAATCGGTATTTGTCAAAGCTGCAGTTGCAGGGGTGCTGCGTGAAGCAGTCATTTCGGGAGTTCTTATTTCTTTGATGATTTTGCTTTTCCTCGGAAGTTGGCGAAGCGTTATTATCGTCTGTACTTCTATTCCAGCAGCGGTTTGCGCTGCGATCGTAGGATTAAGGACCACAGGAAACTCTATCAACATCATGACTCTCGGTGGGCTTTCATTAGCCATTGGAATGTTGGTGGACGACGCTACAGTAGAAATTGAGAATATTCATCGCAATCGAGCAATGGATAAACCACTGACTGTTGCCATTCTCGATGGAGCTCACCAAGTTGCGCTCCCGGCCATTACTGCAACCCTTTCAATTTGCGTTATTTTCTTTCCAATTATTCTACTCACGGGTCCCGCACGGTACCTTTTTATCCCTATGGCTCTTTCGGTCGTCTTCTCGATGCTTGCGTCCTATCTGCTTTCCAGAACTTTGGTCCCTCTTCTTTCACAGGAACTCTTAAGTAACGAAACAAGGAGTGAAGATACTCCTGGCAGAAAAAATACTTTAAATAAATTTGAACGTATCTTTTCCTTCTTCCACAAACACTATACGAATCTGTTAAAAACATTTTTGAACCATCGATTTTTCGTTCTATTTTTGGCATTTCTCCTCATAGCGATAACCTCAATTATTCCTTTCTATATAGGTACCGACTTCTTTCCTTCAGTCGACAGTGGCATAATGAAGCTTCACTTTCGAGCGCCCCCTGGCACCCGCATAGAGGAAACGGAACGTCTAGTTTCAAAAGTCGAGACCATTATCAGGGGCATTATTCCTGCCGATGAGCTTGAAACGATTAATTCGATGATTGGCGTCCCATACTATTACAACTTGGGCTTCGTACCCACGGACAACGCCGCTAGCATGGATGCAGAGATCCTTATTGCTTTAAATAAAAAACACAAGCCATCTGTGCTTTACAAGAATGAAATACGAAAACAACTGAATGTCGCATTCCCCGGAGCTGCCGCTTTTTTTCAGCCAGCAGATATCGTCAATCAATTGTTGAATTTCGGACTCAGCGCTCCAATAGATATTCAGTTTGAGTTCCCAGATGTATCGGAATCCTACAAACTCGCTCAAGCGCTAATCAAAAAAATGAAAGAAATTGCCGGAATTGAAGATATTGCTCTCAAGCAAGTTTTCAATTACCCCAGTCTATTCATCGATGTCGATCGTATACGAGCGGCGGAAGTTGGGCTCACCCAAAAAGATGTCGCTAATAGTATGCTTTATTCGCTTTCATCGAATTCACTCGTGGCACCTTCGTTCTATTTGAATCCCGAAAACAACGTTAATTATAATGTTGTTGTTAAAACGCCGCTCATTCAGCTTTCTAAAGTCAGTGATTTGCTTTGGACACCGATCACCTCTTCGAGCAATATCTTAGTGAGTTCCCTCAATCCAACTGATGCTGCGGCCGGGGCCTTGTCACCTGGGGCACCAAGCGAACGCTTAGGCAACATAAGTACATTGGTACAACAAGACGTAATGAATTCCATTAATCATTCATCGGTACAACGAGTGGTGAACGTTACCGCAAGCGTGGAAGGTCGGGATTTGGGGTCGGCCGTATCCGAAATTCAGAAAGCAATATCCTCACTGGGGCCAATCAAGCCAGGTTTAAAAATCTCAATTCGCGGTCAAGCAGAAGTGATGTATGAGGCCTTTCGAAAACTGGGTTTGGGACTGATATTAGCCATTCTACTAGTTTATCTGCTCCTAGTGGTGTTATTTCAATCTTGGCTCGATCCCTTCATCGTCATGACCGCTGTTCCAGGAGCACTCTGCGGCATACTTTGGTTCTTGTTTTTGACAGGTACTACAATAAATGTTGAATCTTTCATGGGTGCCATTATGGCGGTCGGAATTGCAGCCTCAAACTCCATACTATTGGTCAGCTTTGCAAACGAAGTTAGGGTTGAAAAAGGACTTACCGTTTTAGAGGCAGCTCTAGAGGCGGGCAGCACAAGAATGAGGCCGGTCATAATGACAGCGCTCGCTATGATTATCGGAATGTTACCTTCCGCCTTGGCTCTGGGCGAAGGTGGAGAACAAAATGCGCCGCTAGGTCGAGCAGTGGTAGGTGGGCTGCTCATGGCAACAGTGGTCACTCTTTTGATCGTTCCTGTCATCTATTCACTACTACGTACATCCCTGCCGACCAAACATCTTCTTGATGAGCGACTGAAAGCCCAGACGAAAGGATACATGCACTAATGTGGATCGTGTTTTTAGCTCTTCGCCGCCCCTATACAGTTGCTGTTGGCGTAATTCTGCTCTTTATTGCAGGCTTTCTTTGTTTGCAAGCCATGCGGGTCGACATATTTCCAATAATAAATATTCCTGCTGTAGGCGTCATTTGGAGCTATCCGGGTCTTTCTGCCATAGATATGGAACAACGGGTAGTCACACTGACAGAACGCGCATTTTCAACTTCCGTGAATGGAATCACAAAAATTGAATCCACCTCGATTCCAAGTGTTGGACTGATTCGAATCTATTTTGTAAAAGGGACAGATATCGGCGGAGCAATTTCGGAAATCACGGCGTCTTGCGCATCACTTCTCAAATCAATGCCTCCCGGAATGACGCCTCCATTGGTTACAAAACTGAATGCCTCCAATGTGCCAGTAATTCAAATGACACTTTATAGCGACACGCTTCCGGAAGAAAAAATTTTCGACTATGGATTGAATTTTCTGCGCATTAAACTCTTCACAATTCCAGGACTATCAACACCCGCTCCCTATGGCGGAATGAGCAGGGAAATTAATGTTGATTTGAATCCTGAAGTACTTCAAGCCAAAGGGCTCTCTCCCCAGAATGTAATCGACGCTCTCAGTAATTCCAATCTCATCTTACCAGCAGGCACCGCAAGAATTGGAACGAATGAATATAATGTCATTTTGAACTCCAGTCCGAATGCCGTTTCTGGATTCAACACCATACCAATTGAAGTCGTACATGGTGCGCCCCTGACTTTGGGCGATGTTGCAAAGATCTCAGACGCATATGCGGACCAAACAAATATCGTAAGGGTTAACGGAAAAAGAGCGAGCTATCTCAACATTCTAAAAAAAGCGAGTTCCTCCACTCTGGATGTTGTCCGAGCTGTCAAAAAAATTCTGCCCACGCTTCAAGCCCTTTCACCCCCAGGGTTTCAGATTCGCCTGGACTTTGATCAATCCGTCTTTGTAAAAGCGGCCGTCGAGGGAGTGCTCCGAGAAGGACTTATTTCGGGAATACTCATTTCTCTCATGATCTTACTCTTTCTGGGGAGTTGGCGAAGTGTCATTATCGTTTGCACTTCAATTCCCGCTTCAATTTGTGCCGCAGTCGTTGGCCTTAAACTTACGGGAAACTCAATCAACATTATGACCCTCGGCGGATTATCGCTCGCGATAGGAATGTTGGTCGACGATGCCACAGTGGAGATCGAGAATATTCACCGAAATCGAGCCATGAATAAGACTCTCACCATTGCAATCCTCGATGGGGCCCATCAAGTCGCATTACCAGCTATAATGGCCACGCTTTCGATTTGCGTTATCTTTCTCCCCATTGATCTATTGACCGGCCCGGCTCGTTTTCTTTTTATTCCTCTAGGTTTGTCTGTTGTTTTCTCAATGCTCGCGTCGTATTTACTTTCTCGGACTTTGGTGCCACTCCTTTCTCTGCACCTACTGGCTGGCGAACCTGCTTCAAGCACAGGGAATCTGAAGGAATCTAAATTTGAAAAAGCCTTTTCTAGGCTTCACCGTGCCTATGTCACTTTGCTTAAATTCTGTTTAGGCCATAGAGCAAGTATTCTAGGGCTGGCCCTTGTTCAAATGATAGTGACAGCCATTCTTCCGACGTTTGGGACGACGCTTGTGGGAACTGACTTTTTCCCATCTGTCGATAGTGGACTCATGAAGCTTCATTACCGCGCTCCCTCAGGGACACGTATTGAAGAAACGGAACGTCAAGTAGAGGTTGTCGAGAACATTATCCGCAAAATTATTCCAGCGGATGAACTCGAAACGATCAACTCTATGATCGGTCTACCCCTTTTCTATAACTTAGGATTCGTGCCCAGTGACAACACCGGCAGTTTAGATGCTGAGATCTTGATCGCTTTGAAAAAAGGGCATAAACCTTCGCAACTCTATAGAAAGGAAATTCGAAAGGAACTGAACGTAGCCTTTCCAGGTGCATCGGCCTACTTTCAACCGGCTGATATCGTCAATCAATTGCTTAATTTTGGTCTGAGCGCTCCGATCGATATTCAATTCGAATATCCGGATGTCATGGAATCTTACTGGCTTGCAGAAGATCTCATAAGAAAAATGAAGGAGATTCCTGGACTTGAAGATATTGCACTCAAGCAGGTTTTCAACTATCCCAGTTTGTATGTAGACGTAGACCGAATATGGGCGGCCGAGGTGGGACTTACTCAGAAGGATATTGCCAACAGTTTGTTAATATCACTTTCGTCTGGCTCCTTGGTTTCACCTTCATTCTTCCTTAACCCTCAGAACAACGTCAATTATAACGTAGTTGTTAAGACTCCGCTGAGTCGGCTCTCAAAAGTCAGCGATCTTCTTTGGACTCCTCTCACCGGTAGTTCATCCATCCTAGTAAGTTCCTTGAATCCCTATCAATCGAGTTCAAACTCTTTGCTTCCGGGCGCTCCTACCGAACGACTTGGAAATATTAGTCACATAATTCCACATGAGATAATGAATTCGATCAATCATTCTTCGGTGCAACGGATCGTTAATGTCACGGCCGGCGTAGAAGGGCGCGACTTAGGATCTGCGGTTTCTGAAATAGAAAAAGCAATCTCAAACCTGGGCCCCCTTAAACCTGGAATGAAAATCTCAATTCGCGGCCAAATTGAAGTGATGCGCGAAGCCTTTCGAAAGCTGGGCCTTGGTCTCCTTTTAGCGATTATGCTTGTGTACCTTCTCATGGTGGTCCTCTTTCAGTCCTGGCTCGATCCGTTTATCGTCATGGTTGCAGTGCCTGGCGCACTTTGCGGCATTCTATGGATACTTTTTCTTACAGGTACTTCCATCAACGTGGAATCGTTTATGGGTGCAATAATGGCGGTTGGTATTGCCGCATCGAATTCAATTCTACTTGTGAGCTTTGCAAACGAAGTACGTGTGGAAAAAGGTCTTTCCGCGATCGATGCGGCCTTGGAGGCGGGAAGTACTCGATTACGCCCTGTCTTGATGACCGCTCTTGCAATGACTATCGGAATGATGCCCGCAGCTTTAGCCCTTGGAGAGGGAGGGGAACAGAATGCTCCTTTAGGCAGGGCAGTGGTCGGAGGTTTGTTAGCAGCGACCGGCGTCACTCTCTTGATTGTTCCAATTGTGTATTCCTATTTGCGAACAGGGTTGCCAACAAAACACTTGCTCGATGTTCGATTAAAAGCCCAGTTGTCAGGTCAAAATTTCGGCCAAACTTTTGGCAAAAATTCCGGTCATAGTGATGGCCACAGTAGTGGAAAGAAATAATGCAGTCAGAAAACAAGCCCACACCTAGCCGACGGCAACGTATCCGCAGCGGACTTATGTTGATCTTTGCGTTGTGCTTGATCGCGATCTGTATAGTTCTGATTGTCACTATTTCGAAATCAAAAAGAGAAACCATCACAAATGAAGAAGCATCGCGAAAATACGAGTTGGAAGCGGGTCCACGAGTACAGGTAACGCAAATCACACGAACACCCGGTGAACATACCCTTACTTTGATTGGGGAGACTCGGCCTTATCTTGAGGATATTCTCTACGCTAAAGTCAGCGGGTACTTGAAGTCGGTTCTTGTTGACAAGGGCGATGTAGTTAAGAAGGGCCAAGTATTGGCTGTTATTGAATCTCCGGAAACAGACCAAGCTTACCAAGCCGCCCTTGCAGACGCGAAAAATAAGCGAGCGATCGCCGCACGCGTTCTCGAGCTTTTCGGCCGGCATCTTGTATCTCCTCAGGAGAGAGATCAAGCTCGAGCTGACGCCGACGTTTCTTCTGCAAACCTTCGCACACAAGAAATATTGAAGGGATATGAAACCGTTCGAGCCCCCTTCGACGGCAAAGTAACGGCCCGCTTCGCTGATCCTGGCGCACTTGTGCAAAATGCCTCGGGGTCTCGCACCAGTGCTCTGCCTATCGTAACAGTTTCGCAGGTAAATCGGTTAAAAGTAGATGTTTTTGTCGATCAAGATGAAGCGATGTTCATAGAAAAAGATCAACCCGTCGAAATTACCTTGAACAGCCCAAACGAGTTCTCTGGACGAAAAATATCCGGTCGTGTGAGTCGCATGGCAGATGAACTCGATCCGAGAACCAAGATGCTCCTAACGGAAATTGATATTCCCAATGAAATGCATCCCCTGGTGGCGGGTAGTTTTGTTAGAGTCGCCCTGAAGGTGAAATCCCCACCCTATCTCGTGGCTCCCGTCGAATCCTTGGTACTCAAGAACGGAAAGCCTTATTTAGCGGTAGTTACCCCTGAAAATCGAATTACCTATAAACCCATTGAAGTTACCAACAATGACGGCAAAGTGATCTGGTTCGCTTCGGGAGCTGCGGAGGGTGAAAAAGTTGCTCTCAACACTGGCGATACAATTCCGGAAGGTGGGAAAGTCCGTCCCATTATTTTAGGAAGCCCACCTCGATGAAGCTGTTGCGATGTTTTGTTCTAGCAGCATGGGTACGACTTATAATGCCGGCGTCCATTCTTGCCAGCCCCAATCTGCTTCCGGAGCCAGGGTTAACTCCAACTAAAGGAGTACCCGTGAATGAGCCCGCAATAGCACTCACTCTAGAGGACTGTGTTAGAAAGGCGGTCTTAGAAGGGACTCCTGTACTCAAGAGCGAATACCAAATGGAATTTAGCGGAGCCCAATTACTACAAGCGTACGGCCAATTCCTTCCGAACTTTACTGGCGCAGCGAACTACGGGTACGGGACTGGAACAACCTATAGCACTGTAGCGACCCCGACTTACGTGACTAGTTCCGGAACTAACGCTTCCTACGCTGTATCCACAGACCTTAATATTTTTAATGGAGTATCCGATCAAGCTACTTTAAAATCAGCGCTATTAAAATATTCAGCTGCGAATCTAAATTTGTACCGCGCCAAGCAGCAAATTAAACTCGACGTTATTCAAAGTTTCTATCAAGTAGTCCTGGATCATAGACTTGTGGACATTTCCGAATCGAATCTACGCACTTCAAGGGAACGGGAGAGGCTTTTCTCTGCACAAGTCGAAGTTGGACAGAGACATCTCTCAGACTACTTCCAACAACAAGCACGGACCAGCGCTCAGGAACTTCAACTCCTTTCGCTTAGGAACACGATGCTGAGAGATCAACTTGCATTGCTCAAAAGACTTCGACTGGATGTGACTAAAAGATACCTTTTTATCGAGCCTAAATTGAGAACAGAAGTAGATATAGATAAATCAAAAATCCGGCATAAAAACCCAACAAGGCACGGGCCTCCGACACCTCTGACCACTCTGGAGGATTACGCTGAGATTCCAGACGAAAAAACTCTCATCGAAATTGCGTTGGTAGACCGCATGGATTTGAAAGCCACTTCTGAGCTTTCGGACGCTGAAAACTGGGACGTACGTACTGCTACGAGCGGCTATTTACCCAAGGTTGATTTGGTCGCAGGGCTCACTTCAGGCGCGCATTATCTGGACAGTCTAATGATCAATGGGGCAGAGGCCGTGCCTGTTATTCAAAACAATATTGCTTACCAATTGGGTAATCAAATTCAATATACCGTAGGACTTACTTTCACATGGACTTTATTTGATCGTTTCCTCACTCACCAGTCGATCATTCGTTTACAGACAATAGCTAAAGACACTGCCCTTGACCTTCAAGACTTAAAAAATACCGTCGAGGCTGACGTAAGGCAAGCCTATGGAAATTATATTACAAGTATCCAGCAACTTCGAGCATCTGCCATTGGACTTGAAGCGGCGCAAAAATCCTATGAAGTATTAGAAGGGCGTTATTCTCTGGGAGGAGTTAACCTTTTAGACCTATTGACAGGACAGGATATATTGGTACAGGCTGAATCTTCACGAGCGCAAGCCTTGATTAATTTTCAACTTCAAAATGATGCGCTCAGCTTTGCGACCGGTGAAATGCCGATAGAATAATAATCCCAACCGTATACCGAGAACTTTAGGGCTGGGTGAGGAATTGAATATGAGATTTAAAGCATTGTCCCTTTTGATTTTGTCAGTCCTTTCAAAAAATGTCTGGGGCGCAATCGACTCAGCGACGTCGAATACCGAAAGTGGCTCGTTTGGACCCGGAATCATGCTAGGTGAACCTACAGGAATTAATTTGAAATACTGGACTAGTTATTCAAATGCACTTAATTTTGGTCTCACCTATTCATCTGGAAATAGCTTGGCTTTTTTGGGAGATTGGCTTTGGCACTTTCCAGGTGCTTTCACCTCAATCAAACATAGCCGCTTTTTGAATGAATTAGTGCCTTACGTTGGACTCGGGGGCCTGATATCCGAAGTAACGAATAGTAGCGCGGCCCTGGGAATTAGAATTCCAGTAGGAGTAGAATTTCTTCCCAAACATCCGCCACTCGGAGTATTTCTAGAGATTGCTCCAGGAATGACGCTCTTACCCGGGATTGGGGGATTCCTCCAAGCCGACATAGGGATCCGATATTACCTCTAAGTGTGACTCAGTTCGAACAGCATGGAACGTTCCCTGCATACTGCTTCTGGATGTGAAAATCATATCGATTTCTATCGCAGGCACGTTAGCTTTATTCCTCTTCAATTCATGCGGAAGCGATTCAAGTAATACCGCTCAAAATAAAACCGTAGATAACACTGGAGTCATTGTCTATATCGAGCCTGGGGCCGTCGAAAAAGGCCAATGGGCATATGGCACCAATCCGCTTGTCATTTCTCCAAATACTCGAGTCACCTGGATCAATAGAGACAATATTCCACATACCGCAACTTCATCCACCGGTGTCTTTGATTCGGGCAGTATCGCACCAGGGCAAAATTATTCCTATATTTTTCAAAATGTGGGGAGCTATCCCTACTATAGCTCCATTCCTGGAGAAATAAGCATGTCAGGAACAATTCAAGTGGGCACGTCAGGAGTAGTTACCACTCCTTCGATTCCCCCACCTAGCTCCAATCCATCTCCGACACCGCAAGCGACTTCTAATACTCCAAGCACTACACCAGACTCAACGCCAGACCCATTTCATGACGCCACACCTTATTCACAGCCGAATTCACCGGCGTCGTATCCAAATAGCAATGGGTCAGGACCGAAGAAACCGGTTTCTACGCAGCCCATTCCAAAACCAGATTATCCCGCGCCACTTATCGCAAATGTACCACCTCCATCACCACCTCCACCATTGCCACCCCCGCCTCCGCCACCACCTCCACCGAATCCGCAGTGGCCTTGGAGCACAACACCTCCTCCTCCATTGTCCTGGCAACCCCCTTGGCCAAGTGGGCCGATTTCGCCTCCAGCACAGCCGTGGCCTTCGTCGTGGCCGGGTGCACCGATACCTCCTCCTCAACCGTGGCCAGGCGGACCAATATCTCCTCCGCCTTGGACAGGTGGTGGTAGCATTCCACCTCCAGGACCTCCCCCGGGTCCAGGTCCGGCGCAACCTCCAGGTCCACCTCCGGGACCTCCGTGGTCAGGTGGGCCGATACCGCCTCAGGCACCGCCACCGTGGCCTGCGGGTCCGTGATTACTCGTGGGAAAATTTCCGGAGTAGATACAATCCATCCCTCGGCGCCGTCTTTTGATCACTACAAACTGTATCGACAAAAACATGCATTGCATCAGGAATAAGTTCAGATAACGCGACTACGTTTGGAGGCTCATTCTCAAAAGAAGCCACCAAATGACCCATCTGTCGAATATTCTGTACGGCCGATCGCTTGAAATCTAGGTCACTGTCATGAAAGGAAGGCTTCATCCACAGATGTGTTTTTTCCTTATTCCATGGAAATCCATCGCGCAATAAATTATCTCGAGTGCCCTTGCCCATATTAGGTTCATCTCTTCCCGTTAGGTACACGACTTCAGCTCCGCGTCCATAGAGCTCGTTGACAAATTCTCTAGTTCCAAAATAAGGGCGGTCAAACGTGAGATAGGAATCCGTAAAAAATCGATTAAACCAGTAGCTTTTTGCGGACTGAATTGCGTCGCACAAATTATGGCTCATACTTTCGCCCATTTCTGCAACTCCCAGGGCGAGAAGAGTTTCTTTCACAGAATACTTCACTTGGTGAAGCTCTAAAGCTTCTACCATCGCGCTGACTTCTTTGTATTTGGACCCTTCTTTGGATCGCGCCCATTCCACCATGATTTGTAGGTTTCTGGGCCCCACTTCATAGAGCGTAGAATCTAAATCTAAAAGGACGACAGGTGAATCGGATCTTTGTAGCCCTTGAAGTCTGTGAACTCTGTTACTTACTTCAGAAAGGACTTCCTGATCCGTCAGATTGTGAAAATTACAAGCTTCAACCCAATTCTTCCCGGCTACTAGCACACTCATGGAGAGACCTTATTGCGTTTTCACCAGATCTTCAAGTAGTCGATCTTCAAGTCGCAAAAGACCCAAAGGGCGACCCTCTTCGCAAGAGGACCGCCCCTTAAGATCTAACAAGAAGACTCAACAGTTCTACTTCTGACTTGCTTTCTGACCTGCCTTTTGACCAGCTTTTGATCCTGCTTTTTGACCAGACATCGCTCCAGACTTTTGACCAGCCTTGGAACCTCCTTTTTGACCGCCCATGGCAGCACCCATCGGGGCTCCATAACCCCCACCGTAGTCAGCTCCAGGATATCCAACACCGGGGTATCCTCCAACTCCGGGATAGCCTCCAATGCCGGGATAACCGACACCGCCTGGAAAGCCACCAATGCCGCCGAAGCCACCGAGGCCACCAAATCCGAGGCCACCGTAGCCGAGACCGCCGTAGCCGCCGAGGCCACCAAATCCGAGGCCGCCGTAGCCGAGGCCACCGAAGCCTCCCCAGCCACCGAGACCGCCGAAGCCGAGGCCGCCAAAGCCACCCCAGCCTCCCCAGCCACCGCCCCAACCGAGGCCGCCGAAGCCGAGACCGCCGTAGCCGAGACCGCCGAGACCACCCAAGCCTAAGCCTAAACCTAAGCCCAGGCCGAAGCCCGACCCGATGCCCCCGAATCCGAATCCGAAGTCATCGCATGAATCCCGGAAGCCATCATGATGTCCTCCGTGAAAGACATCAGCCATTGCGGAAGGAGCTCCGCTCAAATTTAAAACAAGTGCACCTATTGCTAGGACAGACGTGAAGGACTTCATGTCATAATCCTCCTTATGATCCTTGGTTCGCCGTTTAGATTGTGGTTCGTTGAGAAAGCCGGTTTGCAACTGAGGTGCCAGAGGGCTGAGTGATCAAATTTGGAATAAAACAGAATAAATCACGGTCTAAGAATCATAGAATATACGATCATCTCGCAGGCGATATTCCATCGGATCTATTTCATCTAGCTTATCTTGTGACTTATGTGGGAATTGATTAGGACGCTTGCTTGGATATTCCTTTATGACAGTCATTTTTTCAGCTTTAAAAGTGTACCATATGGTTACCAAATCTCCGACTGTAGCGGCTTTGGAGATTTTTGAATTATTTGGGCTGTAAACGAATTCGTATCGTTCGCCGTCGCTATCTACAATCATGGATTCAAGTTGGGGTTGTTCGCCAGAGTTGGGAATAGGATTTTCTCCGGACTTTTTTCCGTGCTTGTCACTGGACTTGTCACAATATTTTTCAAGGACGCCCGTCAGTTGATAAGTCCTAAAGCCATCTTGAGCTAATGACTTTTGCATGACCGAAACGATTGGAAAAAGCAAAAAAACCGCTGCAAATCGCTTTTTCATCATATTTGAAATACTCCTTTCGCTATGAACGCAGTCCGTCTGATCCAGCCGCTCCCTACGAATGCCGTAAGGAACACCTATTTCGAGCATTTTTGTTAAGGCATAACCGTTGCAACTTTTCCGCCGGCACATGATGACCCGAATCTATCTATTTTGGATTTATCTTGTGACTTTCTCTGCCTTACTCATGGCAATCGGTTTGGTCACCATTGAGGACCATAAATCGACAGAGAATACGATGTCGCAGCTCGCGTCTTTAGCAACCGGCTTGGAAGTAAAAATTAGTAAAAAATTCAATAAAAGCTATGGCACAATACAATATAAACGAATTGCACATCTCATCCAGCCAATCTATCAGCCACTCCATGACAGCGGGGAGCTAACCCAAGTTACAATATGCAACACTTTGTCAGGAGAACATAAGAGTATTCCAGACGATCTAGGGGGTAACCCTTGCCAAAGACTTCAGACTCAAAAAGAGCCCACGAAACAACTGCAGAAAGCGAAAGTGGGGTGGATAGATTTTGAGTCTAGCAAAAGAATTTTTTATTATTCAATTCCGTTCCGCAAGAATCCATACGTACTTATAATTAGTAAAACAATGCCCAGTTCGCTCAAACTTTGGTTCGGGCTCATACTCAAAGATTTCATACTGATTTGGATCATTCTCATGAGCGTGGTCACTCTCATCACATCGCAAATCAAAAATCAATTCATGGAACGATTCAAGCCACAGCTAGCACGTTGGTTTGAAGAGGGCTCATCGAAGCCGTCCAATGATCTTTTAGGTAAGAACTTAAATCAAGCCGAACTGGTGGTGATTTCAAATCGAGAACCCTATATTCATAACTATTCCGACCTAGGACAAATCGAGATGATTCGACCGGCAAGCGGCCTAGTTACTGCATTGGAACCTATTTTGAGAAATCTGGGCGGACTTTGGATTGCACATGGAAGTGGAACGGCAGATCAGGCAACTACCGATTCCGAGGGAAAAATCAGGGTGCCACCGAGCAATCCAAAATATACTTTAAAGCGAGTGTTATTGAGCAAGGAAGAAGAAATTGGCTACTATTATGGATTTGCCAACGAAGGATTGTGGCCTCTTTGTCACCTCGCGCACAATCGGCCTATCTTTCGTCTATCGGATTGGGAATACTACAGAAAAGTGAACCAGAGATTTACCGACGCAATTCCGACTCAAAACCTCACTCAAAAATCACTCATTCTAGTTCAGGACTATCATTTTGCACTTGTACCGCAGCTGATTCGCAAAAGACTGAATGCCTCCCAAGACAGTTCCGCTAGAGTAGGAATCTTTTGGCACATCCCGTGGCCAAATCCCGAAACTTTTGGAATTTGCCCATGGGGGAAGGACTTACTCAAAGGTATGCTAGGAGCGGACGTCATTGGTTTTCATACTCAATTTCACTGTAATAACTTTCTTGAGACCTGTAATCGGTATTTGGAAGCTAGGATCGATTTAGAACACTTTTCCGTCAGCATGGATAACCATGAGACATTTGTTCGTGCATTTCCAATAGGGATTGAGCCAACTCCGGTAAGATTTCTACTTGAATCTGAAGTCCAAGAACTCAAACTTCGTTATGGAATTCATGCAGAAATTGTTGCGGTTGGTGTGGACCGCCTCGACTATACAAAGGGACTCATTGAAAGAATTGAAGGAATCGAACGGTTTCTTGAAAAAAATCCACAATATATTGGAAGATTCACTTTTGCTCAAATGGGATCTCCTAGCCGAACTCATATCCCTGCCTATCGGCTCTTAGTAGATCAATTTGAAGCTTCCGTCTTAAGAGTGAATGAACGTTTCAGTCGCGGAAAGGTGAAACCTATTATCTTTTTACATCAGCATTATGACTGGGAACAAATTCAGTATTTCTATCAAATCGGCGACGTCTGTTTGGTAACCTCTCTCCATGACGGTATGAATCTGGTAGCAAAGGAATATGTTTGGTGTCAAAAAGCTGAAAAGGGTGCATTGATTTTGAGTAAATTCGCGGGAGCCAGCCGCGAGTTGACCGAAGCTTTTATTGTAAACCCATACTCTACAGAGGAGCTCGCAGATTCTATTTCCGCAGCTCTCTCACTGTGCCCAAAAGAACGCAAAAAAAGGATGCTCACAATGAAAGAAAAAATCGAATCTCACAATGCATTCCATTGGGCGGCAGACCTCATTCGTGCATTACAGCCGAAGGAGGATTCCTTTGCAGTTCAGCTTCCAATGACGGATCTTGAAGATAAGTTTCCGTTAATAGATGCTTCTTAAAATTCCACTTCTCTCCCACTCCTCGAATGAACAACCGGAAAGGGAGGAGAAATAAAAGCCAAATTTTACGCCCCGGATTCATTTGACGTATTTTCAAATCAGAAAGTTGCAATCGATCTATTCTTAACTCAAAGCAATCAATCAAATGAACATAAAATTTTTCAAATTGCTGGGCGACTGGATGATCGCGATTTAACTCCTTCTTCAGTTTTCTAACCACAAATCCCTTCAAGCTCTGCATTACCCAATATTGAACAAGGGCTAAACCCAAGAGCAACCCCGCCGACCTCGGTCGATTTTTCAGCCAAACTGCCGTCTCTCGTTCTCCAAATTCAACGTGCCTCTCCTCTTCAATAATTGCGGACGCAAGAATCTTCTTGATCTCTGGGTCAGGAATTGTATCCAACATTGCATAAAAGGCACTGAGTACCAAACCCTCACCCAATGCCATTTCAATCGCCACATGCTCGCCCCAGGAACCCCCAATCATTCCAGACGCAAGAAATCGAATAGCCCAATGTGCTTTGTGAGGACGCAGTTCCAAAATCGAAAAAATCCGCAGTATTCTTCTAAAATGCGATAGTTCCTCGCTCGCTTGTTTTGCAAGAAAAGTTGCCGCATTTAAATGAGGTGCACGGTAAAGCCAATACCCGCACTGAATCCCGGAAGCTTCTCCATAAAGAAACTGATCAAAAACCCAAGCTAAAAGTTTTCGCTCGCTCGAATCAGTTAAATCAAACTGGGCTCCGTTGAAGTCGTATTTCAGTTCATCTCTTGAAACTAGCATTGTATGGTCCAATATCTATGATTCGATCTACTGACAATACCTTTAGTACATTATCATCCCTGGCTGGGTCTATTCACTCGTGTCAGCAATGCCCACGACTCAGGGATCATTGTCTTAATATAGCACGAATCAAAAAGAGGTCCCATCTTACTGAACATTACTGGGGCAAGCCCATTTCCGGATTCGGAGATCCATCTGCTCGCCTGATTATCGTCGGACTAGCACCCGCTGCGCATGGCGCTAATCGTACCGGTAGAATTTTTACGGGTGACCGCTCGGGCGAGTGGCTCTATCGTGCTCTTCATCGCGCTGGGTTCGCAAATCAATCTACTTCCATCAATCGAGAAGACGGCCTAGCTCTCAATGACGCTTATGTAACATGCATTGTCAAGTGTGCGCCCCCAGAAAACAAGCCGTTGCCGGACGAGCAGAAAAACTGTTCCGGTTTTTTGGCTCAAGAAATCAAACTTCTCAAACAAGCAAAAGTTTGGATAGCATTGGGCCAAATTGGCCTGAACGGATTGTGGCCACTGCTGCAACCTGGCAAGCCACGTCCTCCCTTCGGGCATGGAACGGTAATTCAACTGGATAGTACATCACGATCCGGCAACTGGCTTCTTCTCTCTTATCATCCGAGTCAGCAAAATACCTTTACCAAGCGACTTACTGAGCCCATGTTCGACTCGGTTTTCGCAATGGCCAGAAAAACCCTTACATCGAGGCCAGGTACTATTTCGTAAAGGCGTCCGTGCCCAGATCGCTCAACAGACTTTGCCCATTAAACGATCCCCAGCCCGTTGCATTGTCATAACCCACCACTGCAGGAAAATGAAGGTTCGTACTGTTGTCTTTGATATCAAAGAAATCGGAATTGTATCGACTGCTTTGCCCAATCGTGTAATAAGCCGGATTTGGGAATCCCAGCGAAGCCAAATGATTCAACGCCCGCTGCTGATTAATCAATGCATGAAACGCCGCCCAAATCGGCGCTGCGCAACTGGTACCACCATAAATATTCCAGCTGCCGCCACTATAGATCGCATATCCGGTATTAGGATCGGCATCCAATGAGACGTCTGGAACGTTTCTCATGGTAGTAGAACCCAAGTTTTGAGAAGTTGCGACGCCTTGCTGCCAGGAAGGTATAGTCCAGACAGTGCTTACACCACCGCCTCCACCATTGCCTCCTCCGGTAGACCCTCCAGAACTCCAAGTAGTCTCTGAAACATACTTACCACCCGTGGTAAAAGTCAGTGACGTACCCCCGACTGCGACAACATAGGGCTGTGACGCGGGATCATCGACACTCAGATTCGTGCCGTCATCATAAGCACCGCTATCACCCGCGGCAGCATAAAGAGCTTGTCCTTGGGCGACCATCTGTTTAAATACAGCATTCTCACTTTGAGACAATGAGGTAGTATTATTCCCCTCGCTCGAACCCCAAGATGTACTAATCTGCGAAGCCTTGTTATCCGAAGCAATTTTACTATAGGTATTGATTACCCCTTGTTCGTCATTCGTTCCTTCATAAACTAGGATTTGGCTAGCAGAAGGAGCAGTCGCAATCATCAGTTCGATATCGAGCGTCACTTCGGCGGCACCATCACCTGCCGTTCCAGTAGCCTGACCTACTAGAACATTTGCCAAAGAGACTGCCTTCAAACTAAATTCCTTTTCGTATGCAGTAATATCGGTGGAATCGTAGCCATCCAACTCAAAAAGAGCCAACGACTGGCCGGCCCCAGTGCTAGTGGTAGGGATATTGTAGGCGGTGCGTAAATCAGAAGGACTGATCCCGCCGTTAGGCCCGCTTCCGGCTAATTCCGGTTTTCCGGAAACATTGAGCTTAAATGAATGTCTCTTGAGACGGGTCACATTTTGGAGACCATGAACACCTTGTATCGGTAGTCCATTTGGAACTTGTAGTTCGTATGCCGGAGCAAAATATGCATGGTTCTTTGCGTCGCGATACTGATGAACTTCAGTATGAAAAACTGAATTAAGCGCACCAACCGAACCTTGCGCCTGGATGAACATTCGATTGTCGCTCACCGACAACGGTAAGACTCCTTGTGCCAATAAATAAGACTTAACTCCCTCTACTTGCTCCGTGCTTGGCGAAAAGCGAGACTTGAATTGTTCCGGCGTAATGAAATTATGAAACTCAGAATCTTTCGGATCGTAAACTCTCTTAATCAAATCATCCAATTCGTCGGCATGATTCAACGGCAAAGAAAGTGTCACCGTGATATTCTTATTTTCAGAAAGCTTTCCTTCATCTAAGAATTTGTTCACATCGTTTGGAATATGGCTTGATAAGGTAGTGAAAACATTTCCTCCTATAACAGAATCTGCATAGGCAGACACGCTACCCAAAACCACAAGACTAGACACCACTATCAACTCTCGTCTAAAATACATCAATCACCCCCCAGTGAATGAATACATTTTAATAATATAACTAAATTCTAATACTAATATTCTTTGCGAATAAAAATCAACTAGAAAATCAACCCCGGACTAAAGTCCGGGGTACGGAATTGTCGAGACGGGGTTTGCACCCCGCCTCTCTGTCCGGAGGGGGCCCACCTCGGAGGCCATCGTGGCCTCCGCTGCCCACCGGACAGACGGAAAGCTCCGCTCGTGCTTCGCTTCGCCCTAAAGGGCGAGGCCTCCCTCTCCTCCATAAGATAAACCCCGGAATTTTCTGCACAGGGAAAAATTTGATCAAACAAACTCCAATCTTTACACCCGGAAAAGTGTTGCACGACTTGAAGATCTTGCCGAGAAGATGGCTGCCAAGAGATCACCCAGGTTTTTGTGGATTTATTTTTTGTCCCTAGACTTTCGTCTGGGCCGGGCTCGTGCGTGAGCCAAGTCCGATAAGTAATGGCAGCAGACGAATGGGGGCGATAATCATAGGATCGAAAATCGCGAAGCAATATTAAATTATCATTGGGATACCTATCGTTAACAAAACCATAGACCTGATCCACCGCAACAATAACACTTCCCATTCCTCTTCTGAAGTTAACTGATCGAATGACGTTAACAGAAATTTGTAATATTAAAAGTAATATAGCACACGATTTCAGGCAAAATTCTATTTTATAGTATTTCTCATATTGCCCGCAGAAACTCCAAGCCAACAGTATACACATTGGAATTAGAGTTAATATTCCATATCTAATACTAAAAAAGTAACTCAATGGAGCTAACGAACTCACAGCAACTAGAACTACGCTCATCCAGATCAGGACAAAGATTCGGGCTCTTCTTTTCATTTGACTAACTCCAGACACATTCTCTTCTCTAAGTAGCCAATGACAGCTCAGCCCAACTAATAAGAAGGGACCCATGACCGCGCCCAGTGACAATCCAGGTTGAAAAAGGTTCGTCGTAAAATTCTTGTATGTACCTACTCTCCAAACAAAATCCATCATTCGGTGAAAGCTCGCAGGATGCCACATCCAATCAATGGCACTTCCGGATGAACCCGGAATAAATGGAGGAAGTTTCGTTAACAGACCCTTTCCCCATGGAATTGCCGATAGCGTCAGAACAAAAATCAAGATCCAAAGCTGCCAGAAACGACGAGGCAACCGCACAAACCCTAGGTAAATTGCCAAGATCAATGGAATCAACTTTAAGTCTGCTTTAGCCTTGTAACTGAGATAGGTGGCCACACATAATAGGAGCCACGACGACCTACGTATAGAACGAGGCTCATTAAAGAGTAATTCCATTTCATTCCAAAAAAGATAGGCCAAAAGCAGGAACAGAAAATCAGCAATCGGTGCAAAATCAGAGAGAAGAACTTGGGAGGCCATTGGGCCGGGTGCCGTAAGAAAGAAAAGTGAGGCGGCCAAAGCGGCCCATTTGGCGCGAGGTCCCGATTCCGCCACTCGAAGGCCCCAGAGATAAATCATGACCCCGAGCGCTGCATATGCGAAGTCTTTGATTAAAAAATAACTCCACGAATCATAACCACTGATTGCAAAACAAAGTTTAAAGAAGATCTTTTCCAATGGGCGGTCATTGAATCCCCAATTTTCGGACTGTGTCGATAAGGGACTGAGCCACTCTAAGAGAAGACTGAGACTACTACTGTCCTGTATTTTAGAGAGCCAACTGGTAAAATCGTCATCCCAGAGCGGGAGAGCTTGACAAAAGAACGCCGCATAAAGAAGCCCAAAGAAAAAAATAAATAATGGAATTCTGTGTTTTGTTAAGACCCTTTGAAGATCCATCCGCGTAACTGTAATTATATCTCAGTCTGTGATAAGTTGCATTTTTATGCCTGTTTTAAAGTTTCCAGACCCAAGACACTCTACTCCAGAAGGAATTGTCGCCTTTGGCGGTAATCTAGACCCCGAAAATCTGATTCAAGCGTATCGGATGGGAATATTCCCCTGGCCGATCCAAGGGCTCCCGTTGGCTTGGTTTTGCCCGCCGGAAAGGGCAATTCTAGATTGGGGGAGCCTGCACGTTCCACGCAGTCTAGCGCGAGCTCGAAACAAAGGAATTTATCGATTTACCATCGACCAAGCCTTTGAGAGAGTCATTGCTTTTTGCTCAAGTGTACTTCGCCCTGAACAAGACGGGACTTGGATCAATCCAGATATTGTTCGAGCTTATACCCAGTTTTATAAAATGGGTTATGCTCACAGCATTGAGGTTTGGAGAGATCAATGCCTCGTCGGGGGCATCTATGGTGTTGAAGTCGAAGGTGTATTTACTGGGGAAAGTATGTTCCACCTCGAGTCAAACACTTCTAAATTAGCCATTCTGTATCTTATGGAGTATTTGCACTCCCAAGGCTCGCACTGGATGGACATCCAAGTGATGACTCCCCATATGGAAGCCTTGGGAGCACGTCTTATTTCACGAGATGAATTCCTAAGCCAATTAGCAAAAAGTCAGAAGAACTCACTCAAGCTTTTTTAGCGCGTCGCTTCAGTGACAAAGTAAGAATAAACTTTGCCACGGGCTCGTCGCCAAATTTTGAAGGCACCGTTGCTGTAATATGCACAGGCATATTTTCACGTTCACCGGATTGAGTTGCTTTACAAACCAATTCTCGAATGGCAGCCCCTTGATCACAAGTGAACAAGACGTCGCCTTCAGCTCTTTTCAGAAAATCTGCATGAAAATCTTTGAAAATCAAAGATACGCGATCTCCCTCAGCATTGATTTGTCTCATTGCCGCTAGACCACCGGCGCAATCAGCACCCGCAGCAAGAACCCCGAAATACATCGAATTGAGATGATTCTTGGTGCGACGACTCAACCTCACTCGAACTACACAGCGGTCATCGGTTGATTCCAGTACTGTGGGCGAGATAAAGAAGAGAAGCGGAATTTTTAAGAAACCGAAGGTCCTCAAAAGAACAGTGTCTTTAAATACCTTCGGAAACACCTTTGGAATTACATTTGAAACGTTCATCTCAATGTTCAAATAAAAGGTCGATTACTTTTTCTTGCTCTTCTTTTTACGGAAGGCAGATTTTTTATCTGTTGAACGCTTAGACTTGCCTTCAAAATATTGCTTGGCAAAATCTTTGTTTGTCTTCAATTTCACAGCTCTCTTTTTTCGTCCTTCTGCTTTTTTCTTTTTACGCAGATTCGGAGAAACCTTGGCTTGAGCCTGAGGAGGAGTTGGGGTTGAAGGGGTTTGTGTTGTTTCAGTGCTACTCATAATCAATATTCCTTTGTTTTAATCCAGCCGCTTACCATACTTCATTGATCCAGAAAATTCCACACTGTTTTCTACGGCCTTGGATGAATATTCAAAAGATAGCTCATCTTCCTTGAGATGAACTTTGACCTTCCCGCCTGATTCCAACTTCCCAAACAAAATTTCCTCTGAAAGAGGCCTTTTAATTCGATCTTGAATCAATCTGGCCATGGGCCGGGCCCCCATCAATCGATCATAGCCCTTTTGTGCGAGCCAATCTCTGACTTCTGGCGCGAACTCCACATCGACATTTTTAGCTAAAAGCTGAGATTCCAGCTCCATCAATTGTTTTCCAACGACTTGGGCAACGGTCAAGGGGTCCAAAGCATTGAAATAAATAATGGAGTCCAAGCGATTTCTAAATTCAGGACTAAAAGCCTGCTCCACCGCTTTTTGAGCGTCCGAACCACGAGGCTGCTGAGAGATCATGCCCAAAGGACGACGTTCCAACTCTCGAGACCCAACATTGGAGGTCATGACCAGAATCGTATTTCGAAAATCGGCTTTTCGACCGTTATTGTCAGTCAACACCCCGTGATCCATCACTTGGAGCAAAATATTCCAAATATCAGGATGAGCCTTTTCAATTTCATCGAGTAAAATCACAGAGTGAGGGCTCTTAAGTACCGCGTCGGTCAAAAGACCCGGCTGTTCAAAACCCACATAACCGGGAGGAGCCCCAATCAGTCGAGAAACCGTGTGTTTTTCGCCGTATTCACTCATATCAAATCGTAAAAACGGTACGCCTAAACAATGGGACAGTTGCTTACTCAATTCTGTTTTGCCAACGCCTGTTGGACCGCAAAACAGGAACGAGCCCACTGGCTTGTCTCCGCTTCTGAGGCCAGAGCGCGCTAAGCGAATAGAGGTGACCAGGGCATCAATGGCATGGTCCTGACCAAAAATGGAAAGCTTCAAATCCGATTTTAAATTTTTCAGTCTCGCTTTTTGATTCGAACTGACGGATCGAGATGGAATGCGCGCAATTTGAGAAATGACTTCTTCAATTGCGTTTGAGTCCAGTACCGTGTTGACGGTTGTAGAACTGACAATATTGGAAACACTCGCCTGAGAACCCCGCTTTAAGCGAGCTTTCGCACCTGCTTCATCAATGACGTCAATCGCCTTGTCTGGCAAAAATCGGTCTGTTAAATGCTTTGAGGATAATTCCACCGCGGCTCGAATCGCGTCATGGGTATATTGTACACCGTGGTGATCTTCAAATTTAGACTTAAGTCCAGACAGAATTTGAACTGCTTCTTCAATACTCGGCTCAGGGACATCAATTTTCTGAAAACGACGCGCTAATGCATGATCTTTCTCAAAAACACCCCTAAATTCGGCATATGTGGTGGAGCCAATACAGCGCACATCTCCCTGCGATAAAAACGGTTTGAGTAGGTTGGCAGCATCCAAAGCCCCCCCACTTACGGCCCCAGCTCCAATAATGGTATGGATCTCGTCGATAAACAAAATGGGATTCTGACCTTTTGCTTTCTTCGCCTCTAGGGAAGAAATTATTTTTTTAAATCTCTGCTCGAAATCCCCCCTAAATTTCGCGCCCGCCAGAAGAGAACCCAAATCTAGCGAGTAAACGATGGATGTTTGAAGTAGATCGGGGACCGCTTTATCGACAATGCGGAGAGCCAAGCCCTCTGCTAACGCAGTCTTGCCAACACCTGCCTCACCGACCAGGAGAGGGTTATTTTTTCTTCTCCGACAGAGAATTTGAACCATCCGATCCACTTCCAATTGGCGGCCAATCAGAGGATCTACTTTGCCGGCCCGTGCCCGGTCATTTAGGTTAACAGCGTAAACGGCTAGAGGATCTTCTACCAATCCCCCACCTTTTTTAGGACCGGTGGATTTAAAATCAGGTTCTTCGGAGGAGTCCATTGAATTCTCGGATTCAAGAGGCTCGTCGGAGGTAGAATCTCTATCCTTCCGAACTCCATGACTCATATAATTTAAGATATCTAATCGTTCAATCCCTTGATCACTCAGGAGAAGAAGTGCTTTTGAGTCTTTTGCTTGAAACAACGCAACCAAGAGATCCTCGGGTTGAATTTCGTCTTTGCCTGCGGATTGAACGTGAAAAAGGGCCCTCTGAATCAGACGCTGGATACTTAAAGTAGCGACCGGATGCTCCACTGGGCTATCTTCTGATGAAGACTCCGCGTCATTTGACGTGATATCAGGCGATGCCATATCGGAAGAAGTCTCGGTAGGACTATCTGGGCGGGTAGCTTTTGGTATTTCGGCTTGTAGATAGGATTCTAATTCCAGCCGAATTTCCTGAGAATTACCGCCGCATGCCTGAATTGCCTCGTGAATTTGCGAGTCCCCAAGCAGACTCCAAAGAACATGTTCCAAAGTAAAATACTCATGCTCGTGTTCGACAGCATACCGTACCGCCCGATTCAAGACTGCTTCTGCTTTTCGTCCAATCATTCAAACCTCACGCAATCTCTTCGATTAAATACTTCTTTTTCACTTCTCCTATACACCCTCATCTCTCCTATTGATAGGGTGGGGATTCAAACACAGAAGTCAATTATTTCAATTGCCAGCTCCCCTAGTTTGGTCATTCGACAGGCTCAATCGAGCATCTCAGTGGAAACCCTTTTGAGCGCGCGTGCTCATGCACCTGCTCTACTTTTGTCTCTGCAATTTCTAGGTGATAAATACCGGCCACCCCTTTCCCCTGCTGATGGACCTTTAGCATGATCTGCATCGCCTCTTCTGCTTTTTTATGAAAATAACGTCGCAAAACCTCTAAGACGAACTCCATGGTCGTGTAATCGTCATTGTGCAATACCACAGCGTATCGAGGCGGCTCCTTGAGTTTCGGACGCCCCTCTTGGACGACGACGTCTCCCCCGCTCTCATCTGTACCTTCATCTCCATTGGCGTCTCCATTGTTCATAGAATCTCAAGATACCGACTTTGTATCGTTTGGCAAACTGGTTTGAAAAACGCTTTCTTCTTGACCCTGAAAGAACCCTCGCACATTCTCTAGCCGAAATTATGGACTCTCTTAAAGAACAACTGGAAAAAGCTCGATTTGAACGGGCGCTGGAAGTAGCCGAAAGTCTGGCGGCCCATCGCGCTTTATTGACGACTGCCGAATTAGGACGGCTGAATCAAATACTCACAGGCAAGAACACTGATCCATGGCGTCAGGGGTCGGTCACACTGAAACTTCCGTCCGGGAAGGTGGAGACGCTGGCCGTCATTGCAGACCCTAAGCAAATTGCACGGGAAAGATTGCATCGGGCAACTGAAATTGCGGAGGCCGGCTCCGCAATCGATGCGGCTCTCGATATGTATGCGGGACTTGTGATGTCCCATGTATTTCAGGACGCGAATCGCCGGACCGCTGCTCTTGCTAGTCATTACTTTTTCAGACGATACGGTGTTCCAATCTCCGGCGTCGAATTACACGACTTGAGCTTAGGCGACCTAAGACAAGAAGGGCAGCTGGAAGCCCTCCGTGAAGCAGTCCGTCAGATGGCCTTATTTGCGGAAAAAAGAATCAAGGATTCGAAAAAGTAGTGCATTCGCTCTTAATCGGATAGTTGCCCAGGTAAAGCCAGGACTCGATCACTCGGCCTTGATCACCTTTGAATATGAAAAGATTAAATACGGGATAGTCACTGCCTGCCTCGCTCAGTCCGTACTTTTCGATTTCTTTCAGGTTTTTAGAAAGCTGCGATTTCGCTTCAAAAACTGAAGGACGTAAATTGGGCATTCCCCAATTCTTCATGAAATCGAGCATTTCTGGCATAGCCTGTTCCTTTGCTAATTGAGCAAAATCAAGCTTGGGTTCAAAGGTAACTTCCTGACCGTCGATGGTACTCTTACCGCTGCCCAGATCGCCTTCGAAACTCCAATTGGATATGCCGCTGGGATTGAAGGTCACTTTCAAATCTCCAAAAATGCGAGGAGGAGCAACTTGCAGGTCTTCAAGGTCTTGCTCGACAAATTCCTGGACTTCAGGGTCTTCTTCGACAATCGGCATATTCATTTTAAAGTCAAACTTGCACTGATAAGACTCTGCGAATGCGCTTGGAGCCAGACACAAAAACGTAAAAATAAGTAAATATTTCAAAGTCCCCTCCCGAATGTCAGAAACTGATCACAAACGTTTTAACTGAACCCACAATTTGGCTCATCGCGGCAGGATTTGTCATAGATCGATGGATAACGCAACAGTCAACACAACAAAATGATGCACTGGACCCCGAAGGCCCCCCACCCTTCGGGTAGTAACGCACCATTTTGTTGCGTCGCCGATCCGCCCGTAGGAAGTGACTAACTTTGTAGATCATGGAAGACCTTTTGAAGGTCCTTAAAGCGCTCGTCTTCCATACAACCCTGTTCTTCTCTTTTAACACCATTTTTGCTCACCTGATGAACCCAGGTCCCAGCTTCACAGCTTCTGATACTGTCTGGATGTTCTTTGATGGTGAGGGCCTGGGTCAGAAAGCGCTTTTTAAGGATGATCTCTTCGGGAAAAAGCTCGATTCCGTTGACAAACATGATGCGATCGATGATTTTTAAATGAAAGCTACTTTTAGCATAGCGGTGAGTTTCGAAACTAAATTCAATCTCTATGTCTCTTTTTTCACTTTGAGCCACACAGATCGTTTCATGTGTCGGTAACAACCCCAATCCCAGAAGAATAAAAGTGGTCCTGGCAAAAAAAGACCCGCGACCGAGTTTATCGAACAATTTAAAATTCCGATTTTCAAAACTTCGTCGACTACTCACAGTATTTCACTCCTTCCAACGGAGCACAGCCAAAACTCTTCCGCAACGTCGGATGAGTGAATATAATCTTTTCAACCCTTTCAGCATCCGGGGAGTGAACGTCAGTGACAATGTTTTCAGCATCTGATATGGCATTCAAATCTGATGCAGTAGCGGAGATATTTTGTTTTTGTTTACATCCCAGGGCTATAAGTTTTTCTTCCATCTTCGTACGAAATTGCTCGATGCCTTCCAAACACCCCACCCCTAAGGAAAAGGCAATGGACTCAAAGGCCAATCTCTTTTGATCTTTTGGAGCAGCGTCCTCTACCTCGCTTGCAACGACCTGACTTGCAATCCAGTCAGAAAAGGCTTCATTGATCTGCGTCTTGGGCGACGAATGCGTAAGAATGTCGCAGGCGCCTTTTTCTTCCATCAAGGTATCCAGATTCTCTTTTGCATGCTTAAGGCGACTCAGACGCTCACTCGATTCAGATTGGCTGGCTTTCCGGGCTTGTTCAATTGCAACCCTCAAATCTTCTTCAACCTCCTCTTTGTGAGGCAGTCTGGCACAAACGGATTCTTTGGAGGCCAAACAGTTAATCACGCCTTTCAACGGATTCTTAGAAAGTCCGACTCCCTCGGTCACGACCTGAGAGCCGTTCTGAGTGGAGGATCCGAACGTGTCACATTCAAATCTCTTCGTATCTCTCCCTTGAGACGGAAGCTGAGGTACAAAGTGAAAGAGACCAAAATTTGCCGCGACCTCTTTGTTTTTCTTTGTTTCTAGTGAATGAGGATCAGAATCATTAGGTTTTCTTTCGGGTATCTGTTGAGTCAGCAAATTGCCTGTCAAATTGCAAGGATCTATAGAATGACCCAGCTCGTGAGCGATGGCTTCCACTAGGGCCATTTCAGGAAGTCCGAGTATATTCGAACAAAGAGTAAATGAATGGGTGTTTCTGGAATAGTAAGCATTCGGACCCGGACACTGTTCCGGGAGATTCATGGAAATCGTTTGAATTCGCTGGATCATGGAATTCAGTTCTTTTTCGTTTTTTCCATTCGCTAATTGATTCAGCCGTTTAACAATCTTTTTTTTCACTTTTTCAAAAATCGAGTAAACATGATCCAATCTGCTTTGGTACCGTTCTCTAGAACTTTCCATTTCATGTGCACCCACAAAATTTGTGTTCTCCAATACTTCAATATTGAGAAATGGGTCCTTGTTAATTGGCTTCCATGCTAAATATTCACCTGCAACTCGCGGTTGAAGATATTCAGGTAAGAATGAAATCGACTCCTCTAAGTCCGGTTGCTCAAGAAGCTTACTAGCAATCAATGCGTTTCGGGTAACCTCTGAGAGCCTCGTTTCTCGAAGATGGTGTGGATGCAACTTATCGTTTGCCTTTTTTTCGAGAACCCTTATTTCTGCTTCAATCTCTTTTCTCGTTTTGATCTCAAAAAGTTTTCCGTTTTTAACCGAGCTTTGCTCGGCTTGCTCGATAGCCTCGTCTAGGACGATCTCGTTCATAGCTTCTATGAGCTCTTGGTCCCCATGGATATGAATGGATTCGTGGAGTTTTTTCAGGCTTTTGAGTTTTTCGAGTTTCTTATTGTTGCTGCTTGTTCTCTCCGCATGAACATTCAGGGCGGCTTTCTCCATGATGTACTTCCGCTTGAAGCATTGTATGAATTGGCCCTCGTAATTCATCAAAGTATAATTAGGTATTTTCTCGCCATTTGAATTTTCGTAAATATAGCCGTTCCCCTGATTGGGCTTGATCTTATTGCAGAATTCTTTAAATGAGCAAAGCGAGGTTGATTTTTCTGGAGTTTCACCTATCTGGCAAGAGCTTGGAGTTGAAACTGAGGTGCTTAAGAGTTCCCGGATTGTTTGAAAGTCGGAAATGACGTCGGCACGAGCCTCGAAATTCAATAGTCCAACTGCAGCTAGCCCAAGAAACAGGCCAATGTTCATATTCTAGGAATTATAGGAGTAATAATTTAAGATGCAATAACTAATCAGCCCCGGACTGAAGTCCGAGGTGTTGCATTGCGGAACCGGGTTTACACCCGGGCCTAAAGGGCGAGGTTTCCCTCTCCTCAATGGGTCAGTTTCTTATACTTCACTCGGTGAGGCTGGGTAGCGTCCGCGCCCAATCTCTTCTTCTTATCTTCCTCATATTCCTGATAATTGCCTTCGAACATGACAACTCGGCTATCGCCCTCAAAAGCCATAATATGAGTACATATTCTGTCTAAAAACCAGCGATCATGGCTGATCACCAAAGCGCAGCCCGCGAAACTGAGCAGCGCTTCTTCCAGCGCCCGCAGGGTATTCACGTCCAAGTCATTGGTCGGTTCGTCGAGCAAGAGAAGATTCCCGCCAGATTTTAAGATTTTCGCTAGGTGAACCCGATTTCTCTCTCCGCCTGAAAGACTCCCGACTTTCTTCTGCTGGTCTGCGCCGGCGAAGTTAAATCGAGCACAGTAAGCCCGAGACTGAACCTCTCGGTTCCCCAACATAATAGTCTCGTTCTTTCCGTCCGAGATTTCTTCCCATACGGACTTATTTGGATCGAGCGCATCCCTAGATTGATCCACATAGGCCATCTTCACGGTTTCGCCAATTCGAATAGTTCCGTGATCTGGCTTCTCTTGGCCTGTGAGCATACGGAAAAGTGTGGTTTTTCCGGCTCCGTTGCCGCCAATAATTCCCACCAGACTTCCGGGAGGTAGATTAAACGAAAAGTCTTCAAAAAGGACCTTCTCACCAAAACCCTTAGTGATTTTGTTAGCCTCAACGACGAGGTTCCCAAGTCTGGGTCCTGACGGAATATAAATTTCCACTTCATCAATTTTATCTGGACGATCCTCAGCAAGTAATTTTTCATAGGCACTGACCCTGGCCTTACTCTTGGCCTGTCTTGCCCGTGGGCTTAAACGAATCCACTCTAACTCACGCTGTAAGGTTTTCTGCCGCTTTGTTTCAGATTTTTCTTCTTGCGCTAACCGCTTTTGTTTTTGATCAAGCCAGGAGGAATAATTCCCCTCCCAAGGTATTCCATGCCCGCGATCTAATTCTAAGATCCATCCAGCAATATTATCTAAGAAATATCGATCATGGGTCACTGCGACCACAGTTCCCGCATAGTTTTTGAGAAAAAGTTCCAACCAGGCTACCGACTCCGCATCCAAGTGATTGGTCGGTTCGTCTAAAAGTAAAATATCAGGCTTTTGAAGCAAGAGTCGACAAAGCGCCACACGACGCTTTTCTCCACCAGACAAATGATTGACGCCTGAGTCCGCAGCAGGCAACCTCAAAGCGTCCATCGCTATATCGAGCGTCCGATCCAAATCCCAGCCATTTGCGTGCTCAATTTTCTCTTGAACATTGGCCTGCTCATTCAAGAGTTTTTCCATGAGATCTGGGTCAATTTCAGGGTCGGCAAAGGCAGCATTGATCTCTTCAAATCGCTTGAGCCATTTTACAATATCGCCCATTCCGTCTTGGACGTTCTCTCGCACGGTCTTGCCTTCATCCAACACGGGCTCTTGAGAGAGATAGCCGACGGTAATTCCGTCCCCAGGACGCGCGTCGCCGTTGAAGTTCTTTTCCACTCCGGCCATGATTTTTAGGAGGGTGGACTTACCCGACCCATTGAGTCCTAAAACCCCGATTTTTGCGCCGTAGAAAAAGGACAAGTAAATATCTCGTAACACTTGCTTGTTAGGAGGATAGATCTTGCCAACACCTTGCATCGAAAAAGCGAATTTTTGAGCCATTGAAATTCGGTATACCTTGTTTTCCAAACGGACACAATATCCTCGTATACGCCCCCCCGACATCCTATAGATATTTGATTTGACCAAGGTTTTAATAAAGCCTTACAATATAACGAAAAGAGACTCACACTATGACCAATATGAACCGCATAAACGCGATTATTAGCTCAATACTTGTGGGTGTTGTATTAACCCAGAACTTAGCCTGGGCTGGCTCAACGGAGCTCACTGATGCGGAAACTCGAGAGCAAAAGTTACAACTTGATTTTCGGCTCGGCGAAATCCAAAGCATCTCTCATACTCGCAGATTGATTACCGGTTCGGTTTTTCTTGCCGCGGGAACTCTTTTTGCAGTTCAAGCATTGACGGCTAACACCTCCGCAACCTCCTACACAGTCTCTGACACTGCAGTCCTGGGAGCAGTTGCCGCAGGATTTGGAGTCGCAGGGACTCTTACACTAATATTTCCCTCAAGATTTGAAAAGGTACCCGAACAATACCGGCTTATGCCAGAGTCTACCCCTGAAGAACTTCGATCCAAAATCACGTTCGGTGAAATCTCACTTCAGAGCTTAGCGGAAGAAGCTGAAACATCAAGATTGCTTTCGTCAGGAATTCTATTCGTTTTGGGAGCAGGATACATCGCACTTTACGCAGGAATGCCAGCAGGATACTGGGACAATCTTGTCTTCAGTCGATCCGTTCTATTTAGCGGCATCTTATGTGCCAGTGTCGGGATATTCACCTTTATCTTAAAAACTCAGACTGAAAGAGAATACAAAGATTACATGGATTGGAAAAATGACCATGGCCACAAGTCTGGGTTATCTTTCAATGTTACGCCGATTCTAGCACCCGTGCCGGGCGGAGCGTTGACCGGGGTATCCCTCGCCTTTTAACTGAGTTTTTTTTTGGAGCATAATCATTTGACAACTATCAGATATCTCTGATTACTCAGTGTGTTAACTGAGTTCCGATTTGCGAGGCTAATGCGAGGATATATGAAATCTAGGTTTTCAATGAACTTTCGAACCTGTCATCGGGGACTTTTGGGGGTATTTTTGGGGGTAGCTTGGGTAGCGTTGGTAGGAGCGAGCTTTCACGCGATTGCCGCTGAGCCACCCCGATCCTCTGTCATCACCTTGGATCAGTACCTCAATGAGGTAAAAACCGGAAACAAAGGGGTCGTTGGCTCACTAAAAAGTGCTGAGGCTGGAGGGCTCAGGTCGGACGAAGGCAAACTCCTTCTTTCACCCGTTCTCTATTCTGATGCCAAATACACTTCGGACGGTAAAATTCCTCCCTTTTCTTTTTTGATTTATGACACTGCAGTGTCTGAATTACTTTCCGTCGGAGTTAGCCAACTCACGACTTTTGGTCTGCAAGGCAAGCTCCATTACGATTTATTCTCAACGAATTATAACAATGCTTCCTCGCCCTTTTTTCCGCTGCCATCTTCATTTGTTTTTTCCTACGCAAATGCATCGCCCGTATTAGAACTAACACAAAGTCTTTGGAGCAACGGTTTTGGCCGAACAACCCGTGCTACCCAAACCCAGCTAGAAGCTCAAGCTCTTGCCTCCAGCTATGCAGCTAGCTATGAAGCCAAAGCTGGAATGTCTGAGGCTGAAGTGAATTATTGGCGACTGGCAGCGGCCAGACAAACGATTTCCGTAGAAAAAGAAGCTCTCAATCGAGCACAGAAAATCCTTGAATGGAATACGCGCCGCGCTCAACTTCACTTAGGAGACGAAGCAGATGTTCTGCAAGCAGATGCCCTGGTCAAAAGCCGTGAACTCGATCTGATGTCCGCCCAAAATGAAGAACGATCTGCCTCACTTGCTTTCAATACTTCAAGGAATATTGACTCAGACCAAGTTTCCGAACAATTGGCCGACTTGGACCCCGAAGTGATTGAAAAAGTAAGAACGCCTGCGCGTGCTGGAGTAAGAGACGACGTTAAGGCGGCAGAACAAAGCTCAAAAGCGAGTGTAGCGCAATCACTTGTAGCAACGGAACAGGATTCGCCCACTTTGAATTTGAATGCGAGTGTTGCCCTCAATGGCCAGCAAGGCTCGGGAGGCACCTATTACGGTACCCTCAGCCAATCGATCCCAGCATCGTTTACAATGAACCGCCCCACCTATAATATCGAACTAGTATTTAACGCTCCATTGGACTTCGGAGTGGTGAGTCGGTCCAAACAAGGGTGGAACCTGGAACATGTCGCTGCTGATCTCAAATATGATCGAAAGCTTTTCGAGCAAGAACAAAACTGGAAAGATCTCAGTCAATCTCTTCAGGAAGCAAAGCAGCGGTTCGGGCTCGCGAGAAAATTGGAGTTTATTCAAAAATCAAAGCTGAATAACGAAAAGGACCGCCTCAAGCACGGTCGAACTACTACTTATCAAGTGCTTTTATTTGAGCAGGATTACCTGCAAGCCCAGCTTCTTCGAATTCAAAATCAAGTCGCAGTTTTGAAAATTATTGCCCAAATGAAACTCTTTGGAGAAAATGTATGAGTCTTGCCAGCATGTCCATAAAAAGACCGACATTCGTGACCTGTATTGTTCTGGTCATGGTCGCAATCGGCGTACTCTGTATGAACAGACTGGGCGTGGACCTTTTCCCTGACGTCACATTCCCCGTGGTGGTCATTAATACCGCCTACCCTGGTGCTGGACCTTCTGAAATCGAAACGCTCGTTACTAAACCCCTTGAAGACGAAATCAGCACCCTCGCTGGAATAAAACGTCTGACGTCCGTCAACTCAGAAGGGTTAAGTCAGGTTATCGCTGAGTTCACTTTGGAAACAGATATTAAATACGCGGAACAACAAATCCATGACCGCGTAGGTGCCACCAAGAGTAAACTTCCTTTAGATATTAAAGAACCTGTCATTCGCCGAATCGATCCCGCCGATCAACCCATCGTTATTCTTGCTGTGCACGGTGATCTTTCTGAAAGTAAACTCTACGACGTCGCCGATGATTTAATTCGGCCCCGCCTCGAACAAGTCAGTCAAGTTGGATTGGTCGACATTATTGGTGGTCGAAAACGAGAAATTCACGTCGACTTGGATCGGAAAAAGCTAAAATCACGCGAGTTGTCTGTAACTTCAATTGCAGGCCGGCTTGGAGCGGCTGGAGAAAATGTTCCCAGCGGCAAAGTAGACCAAGGCGCAAAGGAAATGGTTTTCCGCACCTTGGGTGAGTTTAAATCTTTGGATGATATTCGCCATACCATCGTAAACTTTTTCGGTAGCGATATTCCGACGACTGTGGAAGAAGTCGGAACAGTGAAAGACACCGTGGAAGATGAGTCTTCTCGAGCCTATCTCAATGGGAAGAAAGCCCTCTTTCTTTACGTCTATCGGCAAACTGGAGCCAATACAATTGCAGTGGTCAACGCCATTAAAAAGCGAATGGGTCTGATTAATAAAGAACTAGAGCGTCAGGTGGGAAGCCCACAAATCAACCTCGTACGCGATGGGAGTATTTGGATCGACATCAACGTAGAAGACGTTAAAGAGTCGATCCTCATGGGAATTTTTCTGGCAGTTTTGGTTGTCTACTTGTTTCTGGGAAATGGCCGCTCGACCATTATCACAGGACTTGCGCTTCCAAATTCTTTGATCGGTGCCTTTATTCTGATGGCCGCAGCTGGGTTCTCCATTAATATTATGACTCTGCTTGCGCTCAGCCTATCGGTAGGGCTGCTGATCGATGACGCCATTGTGGTGCGTGAGAATATTTTTAGAAGAATAGAACTGGGAGAAGATCCAAAGACTGCAGCACAAGAAGGTACTTCTGAAGTGCAAATGGCAGTTATTGCCACAACGCTCACAGTGATCGCAGTTTTCGGCCCAGTTGGATTTCTCAAAGGCGTTACCGGTCAATTTTTTCGTCAATTCGGTCTGACTATTTGCTTTGCAATGGCGATCAGTCTTTTTGATGCTCTCACGATTGCTCCGATGCTCTCCGCTTATTTTGCTGGAGTAACTCATTCTGCCACCAGTGGCGGATTTTCTCCCTGGAGAATGACCGTCGGAAGAATGCTCAAAGGCTTTGACCGTTTTCAAACCTGGCTGGAAAATAGCTACGGAAGTTTGCTGACTTCCATCTTAAGACGCCCTTTGGTCGCTTTAGGCGCAAGCTTCGTGGTATTTTATCTCTGTTCGTCAGTGGCTAAGCACGTTACCAAGACTTTCCTACCCCCTCAGGATGCGGGTGAATTCACCCTCAGCTTGGATCTGCCACCCGGCACTAATTTAAATGCTATGAATGAAGTGGCTTCAAAAGTAGACGAAATACTACGTTCCAACAAAGAAGTAGCAGTTGCTGCTTTGTCCGTAGGTCAACCTGGCAAATCAGAAGTTGCCAGCTTTTATGTCGGCCTCATCCCAGCTAAACAGCGTGCATTGAATACAAGCGAATTTAAAGAGAAGCTCCGAGGTCAGCTGAAGCCCTATGCGTACGCTAATCCCCAAGTCAAAGACTATGATGCTGTCGCAGGTGGGCAACGTCCTTTTAATCTGAATATCATTGGACTTGACCAACAAGAGCTAGAAAGAGTGGGACTGGAAGCAACTGCCGCAATGAAAAAATTCCCCGGACTTAAAGACGTAGATACCAACTTCCGTCCCGGGAAACCGGAATTTCAAGTTTCTCTCAATCCTGACAAAGCCAAAATTCTTGGCGTATCTTCCCGTACACTTGGGCAAGAGTTACGCGCTCAGGTGGAAGGAGTTACTCCCGCCAAGTTCCGAGAACTTGGAAGAGAATACGATGTACGAGTCAGATTAGAAGGCAATCAAAGAGATTTAAAAGAAGGCTATCTTGACACCTATGTCCCGAATATAAACAATAATCTCATCCGACTAGCCGATGTGGCTAGACCGCTACTGACTTCGGGCCCTTCCACAATTAACCGCCAAGATCGTGGTCGACTCTTTCAAATATCCGCAGACGTCGCACCTGGAGCTGGGATTGGCGACATCGTTGCAGATGTGGA